>ERZ773038.53-NODE-53-length-77313-cov-7.517228_pt1 | contig 77313 bp, 56 predicted proteins | sample MGYA00511665_ERZ773038 | MGnify/ENA primary metagenome ERZ773038 (study PRJEB29015, sample SAMEA2737966) | human oral metagenome | biome: human oral; feature: human-associated habitat; material: dental | place: China | collected 2028 ... | reverse complement strand
GAACCAGTTTGGTTCGGCCCCGCCTTCATTGTTCAAGCGCGCGCCGTCGTCGCATCGATTTCGGCGCCGAGAAACTCCCGCTAGAAAGTGAGTCTGCGCGGGCCCGTTCAACGGCCCTGGGAGGCCCGCTCCTCGAATCGTATAAGGGGCGCCTTGCCACGCGCCGCTTCGAGAGCCTCGGGCTGGCCGCACGCCGCCAGCCAGTTGGCGAGCATCCGATGCCCGCCCTGGGTCAGCACCGATTCGGGGTGAAACTGCACGCCCCATAGGGGAAGTTCGGAGTGCTCGACGCCCATGACGATCCCGTCGTCGGTGCGGGCGGTGATGACAAGCTCCCTGACCGTGTCCGGCTCGGCCGCCAGCGAATGGTACCTTCCGACCGTAAGCGGCGAGGGAAGCCCCTCGAAGAGCCCTCTGCCGTTGTGGCGGATGACGGACGTCTTCCCGTGCACCAGAGTCGGCGCATGCGAGACGACCCCGCCGAAGACTTCGGCCAGCGCCTGATGCCCGAGGCACACGCCCAGCATGGGGGTCTTGGTCTGCGCACATTGCTCGACGGCGGCGACGGTCGCCCCGGCCTTGGCCGGGGTTCCCGGGCCGGGCGAGGCAAGCACGCCGTCGTAGGAGGAGATGGAAGCCAAATCCACGACGTCGTTGCGGACCACCGTGGCGCTCGCGCCCAGCAGCCGGAGATAGTCGACGAGCGTGTAGACGAAGCTGTCGTAGTTGTCGATGACCAGAAGCTTCGCCATCAGCCCACCGTGTTGTCGAAGGCGGGGAAGGTGTCGGCGACCCAGGGATAGACCCAGGTGAACAGAACCGCTACCGCAGCGAACAGAAGGGCGAGAGCCTCGAAGAACCGCAGCCATGCGGGCCCGGGCAGGTGGCGCCAGATCCATGAGTACACGTCGGTTTCCTCTCTACTTCATTTCCGCTGGTATTCCGTCGCTTCGCGCGACCCAGTGGTCGTACTTCGCGTGGATGATCCATCGCTTGTCGGAGACGAAAGGCGGATGGCAGGTGGTGATGGTCATGAGTCGTTCCGTGGGTTTTGTCTCAGGTTGTTTTGGAACCGGTGCCACGACGTCGACGTCGTTGGGCGAAACCACGTACGAAGAGTTGACGTAGTAGACGAAGTAGGCGTCTTTCGTGCCTACGATGATGGGGTCGCCGGCCTTGAGCTTGTCGACGTTGCGCATCGGCGCGCCGTAAGTCTGCCGGTGGGCGGCCAAGGAGTAGTTGCCGACCTCTCCCACGTACGCGGTGTCCTTGTAATGGCCGAAGGCGCCTTTGTCGAGAACCTGGCTGAGCGACGTCCCGTACTCTATGGAGTGCTCGTAGTCTTTGCCGAACTTCGGGATGTACATGATCCCCTCGACGTCGCCGATCCCGGTGACGTGCTCGACCGCCGGCGGCGGGTCGGTGCGGGCCCTGCCGATCTTCGTCTCGTTCTGGCTGCCCCATTGGCCTTTGACGCGCGCAATCTGCTCTTCCTGTTCCTGGCCGGCGATGATGTCGGTCCACCAGACCTGCCAGACGATGAACAGGCCGATCACCACGCCGGCGGTGATGAGCAGCTCGCCGACGAAACCGAGAAGCATCTGGAAGACGCTGGGGCGACGTCGTGCCTTGGGCGCGGCAACCGCTGCGGCTTCGGCCCTTTCCCCAGAATCCCGCTCCCATCCGGGGAGCCAGTCGAGCCCGTCTGAGGATGCCGGAGCGCCCGACGGAGATGGGGCGGCCGGCCGCTGTTCGACGCCGTCGGCGCCGGGTTGCGTGAACGGCCCGTCCGCTCCCAATGTGTGACGTCCCACGATCAACGTCCTTTCTTCCGTTGTAAGTTGCCGCACGCTCGTGAAGCGGCGGTTTGCGCCCGCAACTTTATAGATTACGGGGATGCGGCCCTCTCTTCCACGTCTGACGTCGCGAGGCCGCGCCAATGCATGCCCTCAAGCCTCAAATGGGTACAAGATCACGCCGCACGGCTAGAGCCAGAGCCGCACCGGTCGCCGGGCGCGGAGCCTCGCAGGCCCGCCGCTCCGGTTTCCGAGCCTGCTCGCCTTTCCGAGCCTGCCCGCCTTTCCGAGTCTGCCCGGCTTTCTGAGTCTGCCCGGCTTTCTGAGTCTGCCCGGCTTTCTGAGTCTGCCCGCCTTTCTGAGTCTGCCCGCCTTTCTGAGTCTGCCCGGCTTTCTGAGTCTGCCCGCCTTTCCGATTTCCAAGCTTGTCCACAACGATTTCGCAGCCGCGAATGTGTACAGTTTTCGATGGGCAGGTGCGCTCACTCCTGCCTTTGACTACTCTTGGCTGAGTACGCGTACCCGGAAGGACGACCATGGCTGATTCTGACAAGCTCGATTCCGACGAGCTGGGCGAAGTCGACGATCTCGACACGGCGAAAGAGGCTGAGACGGCGGAAGGCTCGGACGTCGTGAACGACGCCGCCGAAGAACGAGGGGCCGACGAGGGCGGGATCGGCGCCGCTGAGGCGGACCCCGCCGAGGCAGACGGCGCTTCCGCAAAAGGCGACGAGGAGGACGTCAAGGCCGCCGCGAAAGATTCCGGCAAGGGCGAAGGGCCCGAGGAAGCCCCGGCAAAGGGCAAAAAAGGCAAGAAACGCGCATCGAAGAAGGACGCGGCGAAAGGCTCGTCTAAGAAGGACGGCTCATCTGAGGGGGAAACCACGGACGAGGCCTCGAAGACGTCTCGCAAACAGAAGGAATCCTCCGCCGAATCCTCGAAGAAAGGCTCGAAGAAGAGCTCCGGAAACCCCGAAAAGGGAACGAAGCGCTCTATAGAGAAGAAGGCCGCGGAAAAGAGGGCCTCGTCGAAGGAGCGCAAGCCGACCAGAGTCAAGGGGCTTCAATCGCCGAAGTGGTGGGCGCCCCTGCTTGTCACCCTCATGATCGTCGGCCTCGTCATCGTTGTCTCCGCCTACATTTTTGGCGGCAACTTCCCGATCAAGGGCCTGGGCAACGGCAACCTGTTCATCGGCTTCGGCTTCATGCTCACCGGATTCCTTATGACGATGGGGTGGAAGTGACGGCCTCCGGGTCGGCGCCCTTGCGGCCCGGCTTATACGGGCGCTGCGGCCTCGCATAGTCGAAGGTTTGATCGGGAAGGCGCCGCTGCCGGAGAAGACGTCTTCAGGAATAGCCCCATACGGCGACGACGACGGCCAGCGCCTCGCCGAGCGCCGCGAAGGCGACGGCGTCGACGATCCGCCTCTTTTCCGGCGAAAGGACGCGCGCCCGCGAAAAGGCATACATGGCCACCACCCCCGCGACGAATCCGCCCGCGTGGGACTGCCACGAGATCCCCGAGTCGGGGCTCAGGGAGATGACGGCGTTGAGCGCGATGAAGACCAGGAAACCCGTCAGGTCCGCCCCGGACACCCGGGCGACGACGAGCTGGGCGCCCAGCAGCCCGAAGACCGCGCCCGACGCGCCGACCGTGGTGGTGAACCACGAGTTGCCCAGAGGGTCGGCGGTGAGGATGACTGCGGCATTCCCGGCGACGGCCGAGAGAAGGTAGATCCCCAGGTACCTGGCGTGCCCGATGGCGGGCTCGAGAACGGATCCGAACACCCACAGCACGTACATGTTGAGCAGCAGGTGCCAAAAGCTGGCATGCACGAACGCCGAAGCGAGGAAACGATAGGGCTCCTGCTCCGCGAGCTTCGGCACGAACATGAGATAGGAGCCGATCGACCCCTCGACTCGGGTGACGAGGTCGACTCCTACGCAGGCCGCGATGAGCGCCATTGTCACGGCCGCTCTGGGCCAATGCTCGCTGAAGACGGTCAGCCTTCTGCGAGCGCCGCCCGCGGAGCCTCCGCCCGAGCCGCGCGCTTCGCCGGCGCTGGGAACATCCACGGAATTCCGCGGCTCCTCGGGGGTCGGCAAGTCGCCCGACGGCGAAAAGCCGGGGTCGTCTCGTTCGGAGGCAGATGCACTCATCGCGGCCTGCGGAATGTCATTCGGCGACGTCGACGGATTCGATGACGACGTCCTCGGCGGGCTTGTCGCGCATGTCGGTGGACACCTTCGCGATCTCGTCGACGACGGCCTTCGACGCGTCGTCGACCACCTTGCCGAAAACCGTGTGCTTGCCGTAAAGCCAGGTCGTCGGGGCCACGGTGATGAAGAACTGCGAGCCGTTGGTCCCCGGCCCGGCGTTCGCCATGGCGAGCACGTAAGGGTCGTTGAAGTTCAACTCGGGGTGGATCTCGTCCTCAAACTGGTAGCCGGGGCCCCCGGTTCCGCGGCCCAGGGGATCGCCCCCCTGGATCATGAAGCCGTCGATCACGCGGTGGAAGATCGTGCCGTTGTAGAGCGGCTCGGTGGTCTTCTCTCCCGTAGCGGGGTTGGTCCACTCGCGCTTGCCCGTCGCCAACTCGACGAAGTTTGCGACTGTTTTGGGTGCGTGGTTGGGATACAGCTCCACGACGATGTCGCCGTGATTGGTGTGAAGTGTTGCTTCCATGCGTACATCTTCCCACAGCGCCGCGGCGGGAAGGGCAGCAGGTCGATTCACGGCAAACTAATGCGCTGCGGGCGAAAACAAGTGGGCAGAGACCGGCCAGAAAGCGCGTTCGGGCTGACATTTCGCCGAAAACCCGGCAAAATGGGAGAGTACAGTCATTTTCCGGTCGACGCCGGACAACCGAAGGAGGTTCACAGTGTTCTGCTGCCGTTCCAAGAAGAAGAAGGCTAAGAAGAAGGCCGCCGCCCAGGCTCAGGACCTCGTGGCCCAGGCCGGAGCCGCCGCGAGCCAGGCCGCCGAGAAGATCCGTCCGGTCGCCGCCCACTTGGCATCGCAAGCCCAAGAACTCGCCCACCAGGGCAAGGAGTGGGTCGCCCCCAAGGCCGCCCAAGCGGCCCAGCTCGCAGCTGAGGCGAAGGAAAAGGCGGTCACCGACTACATTCCCAAGGCCAAGCGCGTCGCCCGCGCAGCCGTCGACGCCGCCCGCACGACCGAGGGTGATCTCAAGACCAAGGCCCAGGCCGTCCAAGCGTCAGCGGCAGCGGCCCTCGCCGACCCCAAGCCCAAGAAGAAGCGCCGGTTCCTCAAGGTGACGGGGACTCTGGCCATCTTCGGCGGCGCAGCAGGCGCAGCTTTCCTCCTGTGGAAGCGAAGCCAGCCCGTCGAGGACCCCTGGGCCGAGTCGTACTGGGAGGACGTCGAGGTTCCCACCGAGGATTCCGACGAAGCCGAATCCGGCAAGCACAAGGCCTGAATGCAGGCGCCCAGGGTTTGACGCAGTTGAGGCAGTTGAGGCAGCGCCCGGGGTTTGACGCAACGTTCAGCCCCGATGCACAAGCCCGAGGCCGCAAGCCGAGAACCCGACGAACCTTTCCGCCGCGGGCTCCGCGGCTGCGCATCGAGAATTCGAGGAACGATGACGAAGGACGCCGCAGCATACCAACTGTTTGAGACGCCTGAAGGAGTCCGCGGGCGATACGTGCGCGTGCCCCTCTCCGAGCTCGGGGAGGGGGACGCCCTCGTCCGGGTGACGCATTCCTCCGTCAATTACAAAGACGGACTGGCCGCGACGGGCCGAGCCCCCATCGCGCGATCGCTCCCGATGGTCGGGGGCTGCTGCGCCGTCGGCGTCGTCGTCGAACCTGGAGAATCCGGCCTCGGCGTCGGAGCTCCCGTCTCGATCGTGGGCGCCACTCTTTCCGAACAGCACAGCGGCGGATACTGCGAGTATCTGCGGGTTCCCTCCGCCTGGCTCACCCCTGTGCCGTCGCGGTTTTCGCTCCTTGAGGCGGCGGCCATCGGAACGGCCGGCGTCACGGCCGCAATGGCGGTGCTCAAGCTCGAGGACGCCGGCCTCGCCCCCGGCGCCGGGCCTGTTGCGGTGACCGGGGCCAGCGGCGGCGCCGGTTCGATTGCAACAGCCCTGCTGGCCGCCCGCGGCTACGAGGTCACGGCCTTTACCGGCCGGCGGGACGCCGAAGACTACCTTGTTTCGCTCGGCGCCGCGCGCGTCGAGCCGCGGCCAGACACGTCTGGCAAGCGGCCGCTCGAAAAGGGCTTGTGGGCGGGGGCCATCGACGCCGTCGGCGGCGACACCCTCGCCTGGCTCACGCGAACGGCGGCGCCGGGAGCGTCGATCGCGGCCTTCGGCAACGCCGGCGGAAACGCTTTGAATGCCACGGTGCTCCCCTTTATTCTCCGAGGGGTCAACCTGCTCGGGGTCACTGTCACCTTCCCCTCGGACGACGTGCGGAAACGCACGTGGCAGATTCTGACCGACTCCCTCACGGCCGACGCTCTTCGCGCGATCACCTCGGAGATCGCCTTCGACGAGCTCGAATCGTCGCTTTTCCAGATCGTCGAGGAGGGGGTCCGCGGCCGCGTCGTCGTTCGGATTTCTGAGGAGGACGCGCCCCAATCGCCGTGACAGGCCTCAATCGCCGTGACGGACCCCAATCGCCGTCGTATGGCCGAGAGGCTGGTTTCCTCGATTGATTCGATTGAAAGGACTGGTTGTTTTCGGGGGTTTCGCGCTGCGCTGCTCCTTCGACGCACCGGGCCTCTCGCACCGCCTCAAGCTCGCGGCTGGCGTTCTCCCCACGCAATGGGATCCACGCGTCGGCCCGTGAAGAAAGGTGTGTCCTCGCGCACATAGAGGCGCGCCTCCGTGTAGCGCTGCGCGTGGAGAACGCCTTCGAGGCGATCGAGACTGTCCGCCTCGAAGCCCAGGATCCACTCGTAATCACTCAACCCGAACGTCGCCAATGTCGAACCCTTGACGTCCGGGTACTGGCTGAAGCCGTTGCGCCCGTGTTCGGCCATGATGCGCGAACGCTCCTCTGCCTTGAGAAGGTACCAATCGTAAGATCGGACGAACGGGTAAACCATCAGCCAATCGCGCGGCGCCACGCCGCTGAGGCATGCGGGCACGTGGCGACGGTTGAATTCCGCAGGAGTGTGAAGCCCCATACACGTCCAAACGGGCTCTAAACAGCGGCCGAGGGCACTGGCGCGCAGCCTGTGATAGGCGTCTTGGAGACGTTCGGGGTCGTCGTCGATCCACCACACCATCAAATCGGCGTCGGCGCGAAAGCCCGCCGTGTCATACCAACCGCGCGTTGTGACGGCTGCGCCATCGACGCACTCCGCGCTCTCGGCTATGAGCAGGCGCCGCGCGTCGGCGTCGGCGGGCAGGGGATCGGCCAAACGGAATACCGCGTACAACGCGTAGTGGAAAGCGTTGTTGATTGCGTCGAGGTCCACGTTCTGCGCGTCACGAGGATCGGGCACGCGCTGCATATGCTCATCCATAAGGTTCTCCTTCGGGTTGGCGTGGGCGATTCGCAGTTTCTTCTGCTTCCGCCAGTCTATGCCTTTTCGCAGCTTAAAAGCCTTTCGCGCCGTGGGCTGCCTGCGCGCCGCTTGGGCAAGCCCTAGTTGCTCGGCTTGGACGCCTTTCGCCCATAGGCTGCCTGCGCCCGCAGCCCGCGTCTTGCGCCCTTCTGGATCTCACCGTTCGAGGCGGGGCCCGACTCGTGCCGCATCGGATTCGTCTGGCCGACGAACGCCGGGCCTCCCCGAGCGGCAACACTGCTCCGGACAAACGGTGTGGAACGGTCCGGCGCCCGTCAAGGTGACGGGCTGGACGTCTTCGCCCCGCGCTTGGGCGGCTCGTTCCTCGAGCACGTCGACGAGGCTCGCGATGAAATCCCCGTCCGTGGAAACGGTCGCGGCCCGCTCGTAGGGCAAGCCGACCTTGGCCGCGGTTTCCCGAGCTTCGACGTCAAGGTCGTAGACCACTTCCATGTGGTCGTAGATGAAACCGATGGGGGCGACGACAACCCCGCTCACCGAGGGCCTGCCGGTCGTCCCCTTGCGCGCAGGCCGCCCGTGCGTCGGCCCCCCGCCTGCCTTCCGCTCCAATTCTCGCCTTTCGCCCCCCGCGTCCTCGTCTGCCAGCTTCTCGAGAAGATCGTTGACGTCCGGTTCGAGCCACCGCGACGATGCCGGCCCGGAACGCGAACAGAACGCCAAATCCCATTCGATCCGGCTCAGCCCGAGGCTGCCGCGCACGAGAGGAAGCAACGCCCGTATCAACGCCCGGTGTTGGGCGACGTAACTGATCTCCGTCGAAAGATCGGGGGCGATCGACGATCGCTCCGCCTCGGTGGGCGCCGAGCCTTCTTCCATTGCGACCGGTATCGAGTGCGTGACCAAGACGAGGCGAACGTTTTCCACATCAATCCCATTGTCCGCGAGCTTCCGATAGGCCGCAGCGATCGCTTTCGCCTGCGCGCCGACCATTCCCGGCGTGTTGTAAAACGGACGGACTTTGTCGACGATCAACGAGGCGCCTTCGGCGTTGTCCGCACTTGACTCCGCGCCTAGCGCCGCGTGCCCGTAGCGCCCTTCGAAAGAGGCCAAAGCACTGTCAAGGTCCTCTCGATACTGGCGGCAACCGGAGTACGAAGCGTAAGCAGAGGTCGGCAGAACGAGGATGCGACGGGCACCGGCGTCGGCCAATTCCGCCAAACCTTCGTCGACGAACGGATGCCAGTTCCGATTTCCCCAACCGACGGAGATTTCGTGCCCGCGGCGGCGCAGCTCCCCGCGGAGGTCGGCAAGGAGCCTGCGGTTCCATGCGTTGATCGGCGAAACCCCCTGGAATCTCTCGTAGTGTCGGCCGACGGCGAGGAGCCTTTCATCGGGAATTCCGGTGCCTCGCGTCGCATTGCGCAAGAAGGGAAGAACGTCTTCGGGCCCGTTCGGTCCGCCGTAGGACAGCAGCAGCACGGCGTCGTAGGGGGTCAAACCTCGCATTTGTCGCCTTTCACTCAAGGAATCGGGAAGGCCGGAAACGGAAGGGCAAACGTCTGCAGCCGCCTGCGCGCATCCGCGAATTCGCCGCTGAAAGGGCGCCTGGATTCACTGGAACGGTTCAAGCTCACACTCGATGCTACACACAGGCGCTTGCTCAGGCGAGGGAAAGACGCGCACGCAAAGGGTTCGAAATGCCGGAAAGCGGCAACCAGAATGTTGCACTGCTTGCATAGTTGATAGCATTACTGCTACATTCTGAAGTATCACTACAGCAAGGAGGGCGAGATGAAAGCCGATGCAGTCGTCAACGTCGTCAATCTGACGAAGAAGTACGGGGACGTCACAGTTCTCGACGGTCTGAACTTGCGCGTCGAGCGGGGGCAGACGGTTGCCTTGCTCGGGCCCAACGGCGCCGGAAAAACGACGACCGTCGAGATCATCAGAGGCCTGGTTCCTCGAAATGCAGGCTCCGTCGAAGTCTTCGGCGAAAATCCGACCAATAACTCCAATCCGCTTTGGCAGGCCAGGATAGGCATGACGCTCCAAGCTCAACGGGACCACGCGAAATGGCGCGTCATGGAGTTCCTAAACTGGATACGCGCCTCATACGAGGGAATCCGCGACTGCCGCGACGTCTCGGAGCTGATCGATTCTTTCGACCTGGGCAAGCATGCGTACAAGACGATCTCGACTCTCTCCGGGGGGCTGCGCAGGCGCCTCGACCTCGCTGCCGCACTCGTCACCAGCCCGGACCTCCTCATTCTCGACGAACCCACGTCCGGGCTCGATCCGACGGCAAAAAGAGCGGTTCACGACATCGTCGCCGACGAGGTCGACGCCGGAATGGCGCTGCTTCTGACAACCCACGACCTGTCGGAGGCCGACCGCCTCGCCGATGCGATTCTCATCCTCAACGAGGGACGAATCGCTGCGGAGGGGTCGCCCGAGTCTTTGCGGCTCCGTGTCGAGACGCAGGCCGAAGTCATGTGGACTTCGAATGGAAGCCGTTACGTGCACGCGACGCCGGAGCCAGAGCCATTTCTGCGAGAGCTGATGCAGGATCCGTCCGTGAGCGATCTCGAAGTTCGCAGGACGTCCCTCGAAGACGCCTACCTGGGCCTCGTCGAGGGGGCCCAGAACTCCGCCTTGACCAGAATGTCGGAACCGACGCCCGAACCGCCGACCACAAGAAACTCGCCGAAGGAGGGCGACCAATGATCCACTCAATGCGAACTGCAGCCCGAGCGGGCTGTCTGCAGGCCCGCGCCGAACTGCGCATAGCCTTCCTCACACCCACTTTCTTTGGCATGCTTCTCGGTCCATGCTTTCTCGTGTTCTTCGCCAGCCTTGAAAGACACAAACAGATAGCAAACGCCATCTCAGGAAGCGCCTATGCCCTTGTGGGTCTACTCGGATCGATCGGTCTGCTCGGCGCCTTCCAGATCATGAGCGAAATGTTCAACGAACGCAACGACGGCTCTCTTCTGCGCACGCGCACCCTGCCGCGAGGAACGGAATCGTGGATGTTCGGAAAGCTTCTTTCCGTATCAGCGGTAACCGGCATCACCCTCATTCTGGCAATGGCCGTGGGATTCTTTCTCTTTCCCGATCTGCAATCGGCTTCCCTCGCCGACTTCCTCGTCCTCGCGGCCAGCCTCGTCTTTTCTTTCGTCGCCTTTCTTCCCATCGGAGTGGCATTGGGATCGCTCGTGCGTTCCACGTGGGGCTTCCTCATCTCCATGATGGCCATCTACTTGATCTTCCTCGGCGCAGGCACTCTGTCTCCCATCAGCGTCTTTCCGAAGCCCCTCCAGTGGCTCACGGCCTCGACTCCGATCTACTGGGGCGCACACGCCGCCCGCAGCGCCGTGCTCCCACCCGAACTCGGATCGGTGGAGATATCCGGATCGTTCCAACCCCTGATCGCCTTCGCGGTCCTAACCGCATGGGCCGTGGCCGGATACATCGCCGCACCCCGCATTCTCCGACGCAGCATACGCCGCGAGACAATGGGATCCGTCGCGGCAGCACGGGAGAAGATCGCTTCGAGGGGTTACGCGTGAGCAGGACGAAACAACAAAAGAACCCGGATCGGAACGGGAAAGAGGGCGGTGCGCCCGGTAAGGACAGCGCCGCGCGCACCAACGACGACGGCACGCGCAGCAAGGACAAGAGCGCACGCACCAAAGACGACGCCGCGCGCAGCAGGAACGAACACGTGCACAATCGCCTGGCGGTGCTGCGGGCAGCTCGCGGGGTAACGCGCCGCAAGCTCGCCGAGGAGCTCGGAATCCACTATCAGACGATGGGCTATCTCGAGCGCGGCGAGTACGCGCCCTCCCTGCATCTGGCCTTGAGGATCGCCCGATGGTTCGGCGTCCCGGTGGAATCGGTCTTCAGCCTCGACGAGTTCCCGCCGTTGATCTAAGAGAAGCCGACGTGTCAATACAACGACCCTTTAACGAACGAGGGTGATTTAACTATCTGAACCGCAGTTTGGTTTGCCTAACAACCACACACGCAGGCAATCGGATCAAGAGCTCTGACCACCTCCAACCCCTTATCGACTTCCAGTTTTCGCATTTATCCTTTAGTGGAAGACCATTGCCAAGAATCCAAACCTCGAGCTAAGCTTCACGAAAGTCTTTAATGCTTAGGTCACATCTGAGGAACTTCCGTCAGAGACAACAATCACATTCTGAACTATTTTATTTCGATAGTTATCAATCCATAGTACTGTTAGAGCAAATATGAATTCGCCGTAAAGTTAAGAAAAGCGTTGCTTTAGCGGTCGAACTCAACCGCAACCACGGCAAGAATTTCAAACGAGCTGTTTACATTCTGTCCACCACCGTTTGGCGGACAGAAGCGGAGAAGAAAGGAAATAGAGTGAAAACGCACTCATTACAAGCGGATAGCTTTTCGACGCAACAACCGAACTGGAAAAACAATAGTCAACTAATGAAAGTCATTAACTGGCTTAGAAGCCAAACAGGGTTATTAGACTCCTCAGAAATTATATCTTTTCGTCAGGAAATGGGTCGTATATACCAAGAAGAAGGTTTTGTTCTCCAAGCTGGAGATTGTGTCGAACCATTCTCCGAGTTTGACCACAAATCTCTTGCAACGAAGATAAGCTTCATCGGCGAGATGGCGAACGAATTAGCTGCAGGTCGTCGAGGCGCAGTCATCCAAATTGGTCGCATAGCTGGCCAGTTTGGTAAACCACGCACAAACAATTACGAGAACGTTGACGGGCTTCAGCTACCGGTATTTCGCGGCGAAATCGTCAACGGACACGAGCCAACACAATTGGCGCGAAAGCCGAATCCGTGGCGTATGTGCAGGGCCTATTCCCTTTCAAAGAAAGCCATACAACATCTGTCTGGAGCTCGCGCTCACGGACATACTGTATGGACTAGCCACGAGGCACTTATCCTTGACTACGAGCAGGCTCTTGCTCGACCGGTAATCGACCACGGCAGTGAAGTACTAACTTCTACTCACATGCCATGGATTGGTGAGCGGACAGCGGATCTTCGTGGCCCACACATCAGCTTGCTTCAAAGCGTGTCAAATACCGTTGGAGTGAAAGTGGGTCCCAATATGGCCGCAGACACGCTCGATTCAATCTGCGAAACTTTGAATCCAGGCCGGGAAAATGGACGTCTTGTGCTTATCTTCCGCTTCGGCGTCAACAAGATCAAGGAATCCGCCAGTAGATTACTTCGGATGATTCGACACCGTCAACACAACGTCATTGCAGTCGTAGACCCCATGCACGGCAATACTCGCCGCTCATATAACGGACAAAAGACTCGAACCTTGGAGGATATCGAGTATGAAGTTCGGGAGTTTATACGAATTGCCCACGCAAATAGCATTCACCCTGGGGGGCTACACCTTGAAACAACGCCGTTCGACGTCACTGAATGTGTGGGTCTAGGCGTCTCCGAGGAAGACTTGCTAAGAGACAGTTACACAACTTTATGCGATCCGCGCCTTAACGCGGAACAGGCCCTACACGTCGTTGATTCTTTCCGAGATGCATTATCATGAGCAGTACACCGTCCAAGCCTCTTCTTGTCGCTTCCGGTTGGACGTGGGCAGGCGCAACAGGGCCTTTAGACTTACAGGCTCCCATTAACTTCGAAGAACGCTTTGGAGCCGTTATCGCCACCAAGTGGCAGGGAATCGGCCTTCTCCACACAGACGTCAACGCTATACGCCAGCATTTAGGATTCAAGGAATTCGGTACAATATGTAAAACACACGGCATAAAACATATTGAAGTTGAACTACTGACGGGATGGTGGCTTTTAAATCGTACTTATCGTGAACTCGAATCTACGCTTTTCCAGGCAGCCCATGAGCTTGATGCTTCTTACGTCAAAGTGAGTCCCAGAATACACAAAAGTCGAGCTCGTGAACGGCCTGACCGCGCGTTTCTTAATGCACTTGAACAACTTGTGGGGCGGGCCAAAGATGCTTCGATACGAATTGCCCTCGAGCCCATGGCAATGTCCAATGTTCCCGACTTGCAAAGTGCACGCGACGTTCTTGATAGTTTACACAGCCATCATCTCGGTCTTGTCATTGACACTTGGCATCTTGGAGCCTGCGGCGTGGATCCTACGGACATTTTTCAATTAGTCGATCTTTCTGAGATCTGCGCTGTCGAACTGTCAGGGATACTAAAACCAGATCCATCGAAACTGAGGGAAAGCTCAGCGAATCGCAGAACAGTTCCAAATAAAGGTGATGTACCCATTAAGGATTATGTGAGCGCATTACTTGAGCTAGGATGGAAAGGCCCCTGGGGAGTCGAAGTAATGTCGGCATCGCACGCGGACAAGTTTCTCACAGACTTTCTATGGAGTTGTAAAGAAGCCGCTGCGCAGGTTATCACACAGGCGGCGTCAAATCTGCCGTAGTCATCGAGTACTTCGCCAGCTAGAATGATTTGACGATAGACGACCGGTAGCTAGCAGCGTTTGCTACCTACCAATGTTACGTCGGCAAAACGAAATCGTCTCGGAAGTCCTCTTGACAGTGCTTCAAAAATCGTCTACTTTTTTTCATAGATTGATAATTCTCTAACTATCGAAATGGAGTCCACCAATGTCAGACGGTGTTTCGACAGAGACAAAAGCTATTTCTTTGCTTCATCCTCGATTCGTCGCCGCACGAAAAAGGCTGCCGACGAACACTCTTGGATGCATTGAGTTTGGCGATTGTCTAAGTGTTTCAAAAGGTCCTGGTGCGATCCCGCACCTCACCGTTCCAATGGCAAGATCCAATCAAGAATCCTTTGTCGAAAGCTGGAGTTCAACCGCCTCACGGAAAGAAGGAGGCACTCGAGGTGATCTAATCTATTCTGAGGACGGAGAGTATCTGTTTATCACAACGATCATTGCCGAAGGGGATGATTACGATAGGGCGGCGGAATCACGTTATCGTCAAATATTCGAGTTAATTGCCGATCTTGGTTATTCCCGGCTTTTCCGAATATGGAACTACATCGGAAACATGCTCGACACGGCCCCATCGGGACTTCAGTTTTATCAAGAGTTTGTAAAGGGCCGTGAACGGGCATTCGCAAACTACGGAGGCACCAAGCTGATGCCCGCCGCGACCGGCATTGGAACTCGAGGAAGCGGGATAGGACTTGTCGCTTTGGCTTCACGCACTGGTGTACCTACACATGTGGAGAACCCGAGGCAGACACCCGCATATGAATATCCTGAACAGTATGGCCCGAAGGCTCCTAGCTTCGCACGGGCGACGGTTCTTAATCACAACACGGCCTCTGAGTCATATACTCAGTCCCTCTACGTATCAGGCACCTCAAGCATTCTTGGACATGAATCCGTTTACTGCGGTGACTTTAACGCACAGTTAACAACTACGCTCGAGAATCTTGCCGCTCTTGTCGACGGGAAGAATCTTGCCCGGTTCAAGGTCCATAAAGGTTTTGACCTAACCGACGCCTCTTTAATGAAAGTATATGTAAAGAGATCAACTGATATAACTAAGGCGTATGAAACGGTGCGTAAGTATGTTGGCAAACAAACGGACGTAAGGTACTTAAACGTAGATATTTGTCGCAAAGAACTGCTCGTAGAAATTGAAGCAGTTTTTCCTACTGTTAGCCCTCTAAAGGAGATCAAATGAAAAATTCAGCACATAATTTTGTAACACAAGTTGCAAAAGTTATTCAGAATAAGGAAATTGAGGATAAAATTGCCTTTATTGAGAATGGGCAAACTATCACCTACTCTGAGCTTTTGACTAATGCTGCACAAGTCGCCGCTTCATTAAAAAAGAGAGGTGTGCAGCCAGGACAACGAGTCACACTCGTCATGTCAGAAGGAATCGACTTCGTCGTGACATTCCTTGGCATCCTCCACCTTGGTGCGGTTGCTATGCCTGTCAACGCGTGGCTTGGAGAAAAGGCAGTTGCACAGGCCATTGAGGTGGCTGAGTCTTCAATGACCGTGGTTAGCCGATCAAAAGTACTCGATATCGATCGCAGCGTTGATGTCGAAAACCTTCTGTACACCGATGGTGACGCTCCGTCCGTGCCTGAGGCTGTGGACCGCCAAGATTTTGCAATTGGGCTTTTCACATCCGGAACTACTGGCTCTTCAAAGATCTGCTTCCACACTCATGCCGATATCGCCGTGTTAAATCATGGAGCCGGAAACGCCATTGGCATCAAGTCCAATGATATATGCATGTCAGCTTCAGGTTTGCATTTCTCATACGGTCTTGGAAACCTTGTTTTCTTTCCTTTATTGAGAGGTGCCACAAGTGTCCTTAGTGGTCTTGACAGACGCATGACACAGAAAGAAGCATTAACACAGATTGAATTGCATAAGGTCACAGTATTCTCTGCGATACCTAGTTATTACCTGCGGTTCACGAAGACACTTCATGAAAGAGATACTTCGAGTCTCCGTATCGTTGTAACGGGCGGCGAAGTTCTCGGCAGATCTCTGGAGAAGGAACTTGTTGAGACCTTTGGTGATGGACGACTTGTAAATGTTTTTGGCTCCACTGAGGTCGGTCACGCAATTGTAGTGAATAGCTCAGAAACATACGTATCCGGTACCACCGGACGAGTCGTTGATGGCTATAACGTCCGAGTTGTTGACACACTAAGGAATCCTTGTCCGGCTGGGATTGTCGGTGCCTTGGAAGTATTAGGATCGACCATCACAGGTGGAGTCTTACGCGGATCGGAAACACCGCGGCGGATGATCAATGAATGGTATGCCATGGGCGACGCTGCACGAATCGATGAGGATGGAATTGTCACTGTCCTTGGGAGATTCGAAGACATTGAAACGCTTGAGGGAGAGTCTGTCTACCCAGCTGAGGTAGAGTCCGAGTTTGTCGCTCTTGACGAAGTCTCTGAAGCCGCAGTCTTTGTAGCTGAGGTCAATGGAAGGCCGTCGCTTCTGGCGTTGTTGGTCCTAAACAATTCAAGGACGGAAGAGGCAGTCAATCTTACAGCGATTCATGAAATCATCACACGTCGATTGCGTAGCAAGCCAGCTCCGAACATTATTTACGTTGTTCCTGAGCTTCCTCATTTATCAGGTGGTGGAAAACTAGCCCGCAACTTCATTAAACGCAATTGGAAAGAACTCGTCACCTCTCTCTATCCAAACTTTAACCGGACAAAAGCTGGAACTAAAGCAATGCCACATAAAAGACCTGCAGAAACAGACAGCTATCGACTCACGAAAGGTGGTGACACTTATGCGTCCTAGTCTGGTAACATCACTTCATCGGCGATCCTGGATGAAGGGTGAAGTATGATGAGGTCGATCCCCCAACCTTCCATGGACTCGTTCGATCTCACGACGATTCTCAGTGCGCTTGCCGATCCAACTCGTCGAGAGTTGCTTCGTCTGACATACAGCCATACGGAGCCAGTTGAATGTGCCGTGATTGCACGCAACATCGACGTAAGTCCGGCTACTGTGTCTCACCATTGGCGAATTCTGCGTGAAGCAGGACTTACACATACAACAGTTCAGGGGCGGGCACGTTTCATTAGCGTACGACGAGACGAAATGGAACAGAGGTTTCCAGGATTGCTTGCCGCTATTCTTCAAGAAAGCTCTTGACGGTGGGCAAAGGCTAGCCTTGTAAACACAAGCCGGCTCCTGGATTAGACGCTCTGTTCTGACCATTCGTCATTGATAACCACCGGAAGTTATCAGTAGATAAATAATACGTATTTCCTTTATAGCCAATACCTACATCATGATAGTTCCAATAAAAATGTGGGTTTGGCACGAAAGAGGCGATTTATAAATGAAAAATAATTATAAGAAGTTACACAGAACTTCTAATGCAGGAAGATCATCAAATTCAGGGGAATCTCGTATTAATCACAATGAAGTGCGTCCGTGGGCCGCCTTATGGGCCGTATCTGCGGGGTTCTTCATGATCATGCTTGACACGACGATAGTCGCGATTGCGCAGCCTCAACTACAAGCAAATCTACACACGTCACTTAGCTTAGTGATTTGGGCAAGTACGGCGTACATGGTGGCTTATGCAGTTCCCATGCTCTTCACAGGACGGCTAGGCGACCAGTATGGGCCCCGAATCATATACGTCAGCGGCCTTATCGTGTTCACCGTCGCTTCAGCATGGTGTGGGTTCTCCACTAGTATCAGTATGCTAATCGCAGCGCGTATTGTGCAAGGCCTCGGTGCGGCGTTGATGGGTCCTCAAACCCTGGCAGTCGTCAACAGGCTCTTTACAGGCAAGTCTCGAGGCTACGCCATGTCGGCATGGTCGGCCGTCCAAGGCTCGGCTACGTTGCTTGGTCCTATCCTCGGCGGTTTCTTCGTCTCTTTTTTGAACTGGCGTTGGATCTTCTTCGTCAATATCCCTATAGGTCTGATCGCCGTTTTCTGTGCCCTGCGCTTCATTCCACATTTCGCCGGCCATTCGCATCGTTTCGACCTTCCTGGCATTGTCCTTTCGTTTACGGGGCTGACTGCTCTCATTCTCACGATTCAAGAAGGAACCAGTCTGAAGGCTCCCGCTTTTTGGGCGCTTCTGGTTGGCGCATTCGCTCTGCTTACATGCTTCGTTCTTTCCCAACTCAGGCAGAACGAAGTTCTAATTCCTTTGCGTCTATTTAGGAATCGAGACTTCAGTCTGTCGATTGCTGCGCTCATTTTGTCATCTTTAGCAGTCAATGCTCAATTGATTCCCGTTATGTACTATCTACAGCGCGTTATGGGAATGTCGGCCTTGCTTGCAGCTCTTACTGCAATTTCAATGCCAGTTGCAACTGTTGTGCTGGCGCGATTCGTCGGAAAAACGATTGCAAGGCTCCATCCCGCCACAATTCTCACCCCCGCTTTTCTTCTCGCAACCACAGGTTCGTTGATCTTGCAATACGCCATGAACCCTGGCCGGAGCACTCTTCTTGTAACTACGGGATACGCTGTTTTCGGCGTCGGCATTGCCTTCGTCTGGCCTCCGCTTGCGACTTATTCTTTGCGACGTGTTGCTCCGACAGACCATGGCGCAGCGTCCGGAATCTTCAACACCATGAGAATCGTCGGCGGAGTGATAGGCATGGCTGCAATGGGAGCCATCATCGAAATGCAACTAGCGTCACTTGGTTCAGGAGGGCAAGCTAAAGCTTCAGCAGTGCTTTCCCCCGGTCCTTATCGAACTGCATATTCACGGGTTCTTGAGACATCCACTTGGCTCCCAGTCGTGTCCTTTGCCATTGGAGCCGTGATTTCACTTGGTTTCGCATTCGGCAAGACGATCGGACCAAACGAAGAAGGGTGAGATCCAAGCACAAGTGATAACCAGAATGCCGCTCGTTCCGCCTTGTAGCCGTTTTCCAAGTTTCACGTGCAACACTGATACCCATGACGACCATCGCCGCTTCCTGGCTGGACTGGACCGAGCCTCGCTTGTCCACGAACGGCCGAAGTATCGCCGTTTTGCTCATTGGGGCCGGCATTCTTGCGCTCACGCTCGCGGTCCCGGCCGTCAAGCGCGGAGGGCGCACGCTGGTAACCGTGGTCCACGAGGCCGGGCACGCCGTCGTCGGCATCGCCTGCGGACGGCGTTTCCAGGGCTTCGTCGTCCAACGCGACATGTCCGGGCATGCGGTCACAAAGGGCAAACCGACGGGCCCAGGCCGCATTCTCACGACGTGGGCGGGTTATCCGGCCCCGGCGCTCCTTGGCGCTTTTCTCGTCGTCGGCGCTCTGAGCGGGTGGTCTAAGGCGATCGTCATCGTCACGATCGTGGCGCTCATCGGCCTGCTTGTCATGTCGCGATCCGTCCGAACGGTGCTGGTCATCCTCGGATCGGCGCTCGTCTTCGCCGCGCTGTGGCAGCTCGGGGACCGCATGCAGGTCGGCGCGCTGCCCCAGGCGGGAGTTGTGGCGGGCATCGGTCTCATACTCCTCATCGGCGCTTGGACGTCGCTGCAGGACGTCGCTCGCACGCGCGACCGCGAGCAGGACCACTTCACGCTGGCCGCGCTCACGCGCATGCCGTCTTGGATGTGGATCCTCACATGGTTCCTAGTCGACCTCGCCGCCAGCGCGTGGGCGGTCCACGTGGCGTTCGACGCGGTCACATGATTCCAACGCCGCAGAGTCCCACCGCCACGGAATCCCGACATCGGAGAAGCAGCGGCGTTTGAGGCCGACACTTGGGAGCGCCGGCACAGAGATTGGCTTCGCGCCAACCCCTTCCCACAAAGAAATGACGACGCGGCGGACGCGCCGTTTGCACGGCGCAACATCGACTGGCGGACCTCTGCCCTGGTTCGCCGTCGACACGCGTCCGCTCCGCGGAGTATCCTCACAGTTGTTGTAAACCATTGATACGCCAAGGAAGTCTATGAAAGTGAAACCGCGCGGATCGTATGGGATCGACGCCGCCTATGTGCCGATCCTGTGGTTCATACCCGGAGTCATGTTCGCGTCCGCGACACTCGGGGCGCTTGGCGGCAGCGCGTGGCAGCCAATCGTCTATGGGTTGCTGGCGATCCAGTTCCTTGGGGGGACGGCAATCTACCTGCACACCACGCTTCGAGGAAAGTTTGCGGTTTGGCGCAAGATTCTAAGCGAAACCGACGACGCCGCCGTCGAGCGAATCCTCGACATGGGCTGTGGCCGCGGAGCAGTGATCGTCATGGCGGCTCAGCGCTTCCCCAAGGCGAAGCTGACGGGTGTGGACCTGTGGCGCAAATCCGACCAGTCCGGCAACGGAGAAAAGGCGGCCACTGCCAACGCGAAAGCCAACGGAGTCGATTCGCGCATCGATTTCGTCACGGGCGACATGGCCGAGCTTCCTTTCGAGGACGGCTCCTTCGATCTCATCACCGCGAGCATGTCCATTCACAATATCCCGAAAGCCGAAGGCCGCGCCCGGGCGATCCGGGAAGCGGTTCGCGTGCTCAAACCGGGCGGAAGGATCGTCATCGCGGATCTTAAAGCGATGAACGAGTATGCCGACGAGCTGTCGAAGCTCGGTCTGAAGGTCGAGGGGCCGAAGAGCCTCGGCTGGCAGGTCTGGTGGAGCGGACCCTGGGTGTCCAGCAAGATGTTGCGAGCCGCGGCCGAGTAGCCGTGAGAACGCATCCTCCAACGCTTGCCAGTCCCCTGGTTACCCTTGGCCGCTCGCCTGCCTTCTGGCGCTTTGCCGCCCTTTGACAGTCCGCCGGCCTTCTGGCGCTTTGCCTACTTTCGACGGTTTGCCAGCCTTTGCCGTTTGTCTGCTCTTTAACGCTTGGGGCCGGGGCGACTGCGTCGCTCCGGCCCCAAGTTGCTTGCGCGTTGCGGCAGTTATCCGGCGCCGCTGCGCTCGCCGTTGTCACCCATGCAGTGCAAGGGTGTCGGGCGCCTTGTCCGCGAACACTCCGGAGAGGTAACGGGGAGCGCGCGCCACCTGCGACGAGTGCCCTCCCGCACCTTTCTGATCGAGGATTTGGAACGTTCCGTCGGAGACCAAGCCGATGGTGTCGGCCTTCTGACCCGAGGCCCAACGCCCGGCCAACGCGACCTCCTTGCCGTTGCCTGCGGTGAACTCGCTCGTCGCTTTGCCGCCCGCCAGCCGATCGGTGAAGTAGAAGACGGCTCCGCGCCTGACTGCGAGGGTGTCCTTGCCGTCCCCGTTCCAGTCGCCGACGACCGGGGTGTCGCCGTCGCGCCCGAACATGAACGTCGCTTCGGCATTGCCCCCTTCAAGCCCTGTGTTGAGGTAGAAGGTGTGCCCGCGGCGCACCGAGATCGTCTGGCTCCCGTCGCCGTCCCAGTCGCCCACCAAAGGCGTGTCGCCTGCACGGCCGTAGGAGAAGACGACGTCGGCCTTCCCTCCCCGAATCGAATTGACCAAATAGTAGGTGTTGCCGCGCTTGACTCCCGGGGTGGCGATTCCGTCGCCGTCCCAGTCGCCCACCAAAGGCGTGTCGCCTGCACGGCCGAAGAACACTTCTTTGCCGCCGATGACGAACGCGTTCTCGGCCGACGGCGCACCGGGCTGGGCGGTCGGCGACGCCGTGGCAGTCGGGCTGGACGTAGAAGTCGGGCTTGCCGTGGGCGAAGCGGTCGGAGAGGCCGTCGATCCGTCAGAAGCGCTCGGCGACGAAGTCGGTGACGACGTTGCGGTCGGCGACGCCGTCGGCGAAGCGGTAGGGCTGATCGAGGGAGAAGAGCTCGGCGAGGCCGTCGGCGTCGGGCTCGGCTCCGGGTCGTTGCTTGCAGTGACCTCCTTCTGAACTGTCAACTCCGTGTGGTCGCGGACCTCGACCTTGACCTTCTGACCAGAGGCGGGGATGTCATACGTCAAAGTCGCCTGGTAGCCGTCGCCCGCGGATTTCGCTTCAACCCAATCCGAGGCCTTCGTCGAACCGGAACCGACGGTGAGGATCCGCGCCTGGTGGGAACCCTCGGCCACGCCGCCGCGGACGTTGACCGTAACGGTGACCTTCCCCTGAGAGGTTCGAGACTGTGTGGTCACGCTCATCGGCGCATACCGTTTGAGCTGCTTGTTTGGATCCATGCCGACGCCCAGCATCTTCTCCCGCGCCAGTTTCCACGCGGACGAACCGGGGTCGGCAGCCACGTAGAACACTGCCGCAGCCCTTCGCGCCTCGTTCCCCCACGTGCCGTTGCCTAGCTCGAGATTCTTCAAGGTGCTGGGCAGGACGAGGACCTTCGGCAAGCGGCCGTCCGTGTACCGAATGTCCGTCATTCCCTCGCCAAAGTATGCCGACACGGTTTCATTCGAGTTCCCATAGGTCTGATCGTACTTTCCGTTCTTGCCTCCGCGCACGATGATCCGCTCGGGAGTCCTTCCGGTGAAGGCTCTGTCAATTGACGTGATTTGAGTGCCGAAATCGACCTTGTGAAGGGAATCAACTCTGTTGAAGCCGCTGACGACCTCTAAACTGTCGGGGAAATCAACGTTGCTCAGATTTGTTGCGTCCTCGAAAGAACGGCTTCCCAATGTCTTGAGACCCTCTGGCAGGTGGAGTGAGCGCATAGACGTAACGCCGAAGAACGCAGAGTCTCCGATCGCCACGGTGCCGTCCTTGACTCGAACGTCTGAGCCCACGGAGCCCTCGGCACACGCAATGAGGTGCATGCCGTTCTCGCGTTTGGCGTAGAGCATCTTGCGCGAATCGTCGCTAAAGACGGGGTTGCCTTCTGCCACCTCTATCGAGCGAAGTTTCGGTGTGTCTGCGAGAGCCGCTTGGTCTAAAGTCACCAGCCCGGAACCGAAGCGGATCTCGAGAAGGCTGTGGTTGGCACAGAAGGCGCGCTCGCCAATCGTCACCAGAGAGTCCGGCGTTTTCACTTTTTCCAATCCTGAATAGAAGAAGGCAAAGGCACCGATCTCCTTGAGCCTGTTTAGCTCGGGATGCAAGTCGACGGTCTTAAGCGCCGAATCGTTTGAAAAGGCGGACGCGCCGATCTTGACGGCGCCTCCGACGTCGGCGCTTTCCAAATTGGTGCATTCCGAAAAGGCGTTCTCGCCGATGCTCTCGACGCTAGAGGGAAGCTCCAGCCGCTTGAGAGCCGAATGGCTGAAAGCGAAGTTGCCGATGGTTCGAACGCTGCTTGGGAAATCGATCTCCTTGAAATCGGAGCCCGAGAACGCACTGTTGGCGATCTCTCTCACGCCGGCCGGCACTCTGTATTTTTTCACCGTGTCGTTGTCGAAAGTGCGGCCTAGGGGAATCGCGATGAGCTTGGTGCCTTCCCCGTTGAACAGCACATTGGCGATTATCTTGTAGTTTGGGTTTTCCTGGGAAACGGTGATCGTCTTAAGAAATTTGGTTCCGAAGAACGAACCGTCAAGCTGATCGGGCCCTACGCCCTTGCCGATGTGAAGGGTCACAAGTTTTCTCATGGCCCTCATCGCGCCTTTGGCTTCGACGACCGAATCGGGAATCGTCAGATCGGTGATGTCTGTGCCTGCGAAAGCCCCATCGCCAATGGACTTCAAATCCTTGTTGAAGGTCACTTTGGTCAAGTGCGAGCGGTCGAATGCGTTCTCGCCGATCGACTCCATTCCCGCGGGGAAAGTCACTTCCCTCATCGGCGAGTACCAGAAAGCATACCGGCCGATAGCCTTGAGTTTCGAAGGAAAGCCCGTCGATACCTGTCCGTCCGCCCCAACGACCTTGAGAGCCTTGAATTTGCCTGCTCTGCCGAACGCCCTGTATCCGATCTTCTCAACGTTGTCCGAGACGACGACGTCGCTGAGGAGGTTCGAGCGGAAGAAGGCCTCGTCGGAAATCTCCGTCAACCCTGCGGGCAGCGAAATCTTCCGAATCCCGCTTCGGCTGAAAACCGCTCGCCCGAGTGAGGTCACCGAACGCGGGAGGGCCGTCTCCTTCAAGGCACTCGTTCTGTAAAAGGCGAGCTCGCCGATCTTGGCCAGTTGGCTCGGTTTGGCGTCGGTGTCTTCGAATTCGACCGTCGTCAGTGAGCTGCAGCCGAAGAAGGCTCCCTTTTCGATCTCGACGACGGTGGCGGGGACCTTCGCCTTCACGACGCCGGTTTTCTTGAAGGCGTACTCACCGATGACTTTGACGGAGTCGGGGATCGTCACGTCCGTGGCCGAACCCTTGTATCGCAGGAGCTTCCCGCTGCCGTCGATGTCGAAATCCCCGGTCGGCGTAGAAGGCGTGTCAGCGGGCGTCGCGCCTGCGCTCGGGGCGTCCGCCGGAGTTGCATCGGGGGATCCTGGAGAGGCTTTGTTTTCGGTGTTGTTCGAAGGCTCTTGCGAGGGGCCCTCGGACTCTTCCGGCGTCGGGGATTCTGACTGCGGCGAAGCGCCGTCGGGATCGTCCGGGTTGTTCTGGCCGTTCGGGTCGTCGGTTCTGTCTGCAGGGAAATGAGAGCCTAGAACGGTCGCAGCCGTTGAGGCGTCGGCGCCCTGTGTGGCCGCAGTCGCCGTTGGGGCCAACGCAGATGCGACCACGGCGAAAGCGGCGAAAGCCGCAGTGTAAGAGAATCTCTTAAAAGAGGTGGACATGATTCCCTCCATATAGTGACAATGAAGGCGTGCAAATGAGCGCGCATGGGGAGTGTGGTGGCGTCTCCGCCACGTTTGTGAGGCAATTTAAACTCTAGTCCGAGCCACTGCCGTGTCTGTCAGTACACGCGGCGAGGTGAAAAGCGCGGTTTTGCGCGAGACATTGCGTCTCGCACCTCGCCTGGGCGGCCGTCGCCGCGAGGAACTCGGAGTTCTGTTTCAGTTACACATTTTCCTCCACATTAGAGGCAGGCGGTGAAGCGTTTAAGGGTGAGCGACGCGGCATCCCTGCCGCTTTAGAACGCTTTGATCCTATACCGTCTCGACGTTCGCGTCGATGGATTTCAATACCCATCTTTTCAGTTGAAAATGGAACGCCGAACTGATCGGCATTCGTTCATTGATGGAGCGGCTTATGCTCTGAATCCCTTCCGCACACCCCTTCGATTTCCGGGGCCAAGGGCTTCGATCGACGCGGCAAGAGCAAACAAAGGCGGTCGCGGCTCGATCGTTTCATCCGGCTCGATCGTTTCAATCCTGGTAGTTTGGACGGGTGGAAGCCTCCAACCTGACCTTTAGACCTCTGTTGTCTTCGGACCGCGAGCTCATGCGAGCGGCGACGCTCGCGAACATGAACTGGACCGGCTCGCGCAGATTCACCTACGCCGACATCGATTCGACGCCGGAGTTCAGCCACTACTTCCGATTCGACGAGGAGTCAGGCGATTTCGGGCTGGCCGCCGAATCAAACGGACGGCTCGTCGGCCTGGCGTGGCTGACGTTCTTCGATGCAATGGATCCGGGCTTCGGCTACATAGCGGACGGCGTTCCAGAATTGAGCATTTCCGTGTGGGACGGCTACCGACGCCGCGGCGTCGGCCGTTCGCTTCTGCGCGCGCTCCTCGGCGAGGCACGGAATCGCCGCATTGAGCGGGTGTCTCTTAGCGTCGAAGAGGGAAACGGCGCCGTCGACCTCTACAAGCAGTGCGGCTTCGCGCCCGTAGAAGGCAACCCCTACAACGCCTACATCGTTGATCTCGAGTCTCTCGCCTGATCGCCTGCCTCTCGCTCAATCTTCTGCCTCTCGCTCAATCTCCGCCTCCCGCCATTTCCTTAGGCGGCCGATTCGACGTAGGCTGATGGGCATGGAACTCGTATGCAACGTCGCATTGTGGCCGTCGAAGGTGGAATGTTCATTCAAAATGTCACGAGAGGAGATCTTGGCCGTAGGGCGCAACATTGCCTGCGTCATCGGGGGAGTCGCGTTGATCAAAGCGATCAAGGCGATTGACGTCCGCCGTCATCAATGACGGAGCCCTTGAACGCGCGCAGCTAATCTCAAACGCAAACATCCCCAGTCCGAGGGAGGTCGGACTGGGGATGAGTGGAGCTAACGGGACTCGAACCCGTAACCCCCTGCTTGCAAAGCAGGTGCGCTACCAATTGCGCCATAGCCCCGAGCCGGCAGCAGTTACAGGAAGGTGCTTTCCGGACTATTCGACGGGATCGGAAACCTCGTACCAGACTGCCCGATCCTGAAGCTTCTTTTGAATGCCGACCCATCCGATATATCCGATAACGAATGCGAGGGCCGTGACTGCGATCTTCTTCATGATTCATTCCCTCCGTGTTCTTGCGTGGGCCTAGCTGGACTCGAACCAGCGACCTCTTCCTTATCAGGGAAGCGCTCTAACCGACTGAGCTATAGGCCCTCGCACTTCTGGGTGCCGGTCTAGATTACCCCAGTGTTTCGCCGATTTCCAAACTTAAGTCAAGGGATGTGTGCGGTGCCTCAGTAAACCTCGGGCCGCTGAGCCCGCGAGACGACGCCGACGCGTTCGGCGGCGTCGAAATCCACGGAAGCAGGCGCAACTCCGGCACCCTGTTCGCTATTCGTCGGTGACGGTTATGCGTTGGCCTCCGACGAGAGAAGCTATGAGGTTGTACAGCAGCGCCCCCACTGCCGCCATCGCCGTCAGAAGCACGACGTCGATGATGGCGATGATGACGGCGAAGCTCATCCACCGCCCGAACTCGAGGTACTCGCCGAGTCTGAGCAGGTCGGGCTGGTTGAGGGTCTGAAGCAGGTCGTCGATCTGGCTGAAAACCTTCATGTTGTTCAGAACGAACCATAGGATCATCATCGCAACGACGATCATGATGCCTATCGCAACTGATGTGATGAAGCCAATCTTGAGGGCCGACAGGGGATCGATCTTTGAGATCGTCATCTTCACCCGTCGGATGCCCACTGACTGCTTCGGTTGGGGGTCGGCGGCGAACTTGGCCCCCAATGCGGCCTTTCCCTTTGCCGCTGCCGCTTTGAAACCTGTATTGCGGGTATCGGCGGCCTCGGCCTGCCCACTCGTGGGGCGCGGGGCCTCCGTCTTCGGCTTCTCACTCATCGATTACTCCGTTGCTCCAGCCTGGTTGGCGTGATCTGTGGCGGCTTCCGTGGAAACCTCCACCACAGAGGCTACCGTGTCCGCGGCGTTTTCGCCTTCGCCGTCGGCCTGCCCGACCTCCGCTTCGATCGTCGTTTCAATGTTTCGAGCGATTGCGATGATCCTGTCACCGCCGTCGGGACGGGCGAAAGTGACGCCTTGGGTGTTGCGTCCGGTCTTCGAAACCTCGGCGGCAGAGGCCCGCATCACTTTGCCCGATTCCATGATGACCATGACGTCTTCGCCCTCGGTGACGAGGGCTCCCACAAGGTCTCCCCGTTCCTCGGTGAGTTTGGCAACCTTGATTCCCAAGCCGGCACGGCCTTGGATCCGATACTCGTCGACCGACGTCCGCTTGGCGAACCCGCCCTCTGTGACGACGAAGACCTCCGCGTTGTCCCTGACCACCCTCATTGTCAGCAGCGAGTCGCCCTCGCGGAACTTCATTCCCGTCACGCCCGAGGAGGGACGCCCCATGGGCCTCAGCGCATCGTCCGTCGCCTTGAAGCGAAGGGACATTCCCTTGCGGGAAACGAGGAGGAGGTCGTCGTCCTCATTGACCAGGCAGGCAGCCACGACATGATCCGTCCCGTTGCCGTTCTCACGGAGTTTGATCGCGATGAGACCGCCGGTGCGCGGCGAATCGTAGTCGCTCAGCCGCGTCTTCTTCACGAGGCCGTCTGCCGTGGCGAGCACGAGATACTGCGCCTGGTCGTAGTCCTTGAGCGTGATCGTCGAGGCGATCGTCTCACCCGGCTGGAAGGCGAGCAGGTTCGCAATGTGCTGGCCCTTCGCGTCGCGCCCCGCCTCAGGGATTTCATATCCCTTGATTCGATAGACCCTGCCCAGGTTCGTAAAGAAGAGATGCCATTCGTGGGTCGAGCCGACGTCGAAGTGCTCGACGACGTCGTCCCCGCGGAGCGAGGCGCCCTTGATCCCTTTGCCGCCGCGGTGCTGAGCGCGATACTCGGAGGTCTTGGTGCGTTTGATGAAGCCCCCGCGGGTGATGGTGACGACGACGTCTTCCTCGGGAATGAGGTCTTCGACCGACATCTCGCCGTCGAAGGGAAGGATCGTCGTGCGCCTGTCGTCTCCGTACTTGTCGACGATGGCGCCGAGCTCCTCGCCGATGATGGCGCGCTGGCGCTCCGGCTTGGCGATGATGTCCTTGTAGTCTGCGACGAGGGCGGCCTTCTCCTCGTACTCGTCGATGATCTTCTGGCGCTCGAGGGCGGCCAGGCGGCGCAGCTGCATCTCGAGGATCGCATTGGCCTGGTCTTCGTCGATCTCCAGCAGGTCCATGAGGCCCGTGCGGGCGAGGTCGACCGTCTGCGAGCCGCGGATGAGCGCGATGACGGCGTCCAGCTGGTCGAGCGCCTTGAGATAGCCCTCGAGTATGTGAAGGCGCTTGAGGGCCTCGCCGAGCCTGTATTCGGTGCGGCGGAGGATGACCTCCATTTGGAACGTCACCCAGTGGCGAACGAAGCCGTCGAGGGAGAGCGTGCGGGGAACGCCGTCGACGAGCGCCAGCATGTTGGCCGGGAAGTTGTTCTGAAGCTGGGTGTGCTTGTACAGGTTGTTGAGCACGACCTTGGCCACGGCGTCCTTCTTCAGAACGACGACGATGCGCTGGCCGGCGCGCCCCGAGGTCTCGTCACGGATGTCGGCGATGCCGGGAAGGCGACCGTCCTTGATGCCTTCGACCATCTTGTCGAGCAGGCGGTCGGGGTTGACCTGATAAGGGAGGTCGGTGACGACGAGGCACTGCCTGCCGTGGATCTCGTCCACTTCGACGATCGCCCGCTGGGTGATCGACCCGTGGCCGGTGCGATACATGTCCTCGATGCCGCGGGTTCCGAGGATGAGGGCGCCCGTCGGGAAGTCAGGCCCCTTGATCCGCTGGATGAGGGCCGCGAGCAGCTCTTCTTTCGTCGCGTCGGGGTTCTCCAGATACCACTGGACGCCGGCCGCGACTTCTCGCAGGTTGTGCGGCGGAATCCGCGTCGCCATGCCGACGGCGATGCCTTCGGATCCGTTGACGAGCAGATTTGGGAAGCGCGACGTGAGAACGGTCGGCTCCAGAAGCGAGCCGTCGTAGTTGGGCTCGAAATCGACCGTCTGTTCCTTGATGTCGCGCACCATTTCCATGGCGAGGGGCGCCATCCGCACCTCGGTGTACCTGGGTGCGGCCGCGCCCAGGTCGCCGGGCGTGCCGAAGTTGCCTTGGCCCGCAACGAGCGGATAGCGCATCGACCACGGCTGGACCAGTCGCACGACGGTGTCGTAGATGGCGACGTCGCCGTGCGGGTGATAGTGGCCCATGACGTCGCCGACCACCTTCGCCGACTTCGAAAACGAGCTGTCGGGCCTGTAGCCGCCGTCGTACATCGCATAGATGACGCGCCTGTGCACGGGTTTGAGGCCGTCGCGCACGTCGGGCAGGGCGCGGCCCACGATGACCGACATTGCGTAGTCGAGGTACGACTTCTCCATCTCGCGCTGGAGGTCGACCCCCTTGATGAGGCCGTGATTGTAAACGGTGTCTTCGCTCACTGGTTCCTTGCCTTAGATGTCGAGGAATCGCACGTCGTGCGCGTTGCGCTGAATGAAGCCTCGGCGAGACTCGACGTCCTCGCCCATGAGGATGGAGAAGGTCTCGTCGGTCGCCGCGGCGTCGTCGATCGAAACCTGTTTGAGGGTGCGGGCCTCGGGATTCATCGTGGTGTCCCACAGCTCTTCGGCGTTCATCTCGCCCAAGCCTTTGTATCGCTGGATGCGTTGGCTTTCCTCGCGGGGAAGGCGAAGGCCCTTGCCCTTGCCTTCGACGAGCTTCTCGTCACGCTCGCGATCGGAGAAGACGTAGTCGTGGTCGGCATTCGTCCACTTGATGCGGTAGAGCGGCGGCATCGCAAGGTACACATGCCCGCCTTCAATGAGGGGGCGCATGTATCTGTAGACGAGGGTCAGCAGCAAGGTTGCGATGTGGGACCCGTCGACGTCGGCGTCGGCCATGAACACGATCTTGTGGTAGCGGAGCTTGGCCATGTCGAACTCGTCGCCGATGCCCGTGCCGAAGGCCGTGATAAGCCCCTGGATCGTGTCTGAGGAAAGCGCACGGTCCAATCGCGCCTTCTCGACGTTGAGGATTTTCCCGCGAATCGGCATGATCGCCTGGTGTTCGGGGTCGCGCCCGTTGACGGCCGAGCCTCCCGCAGAATCGCCCTCGACGATGAAGATCTCGCACTCTTCCGGGTTGCGCGACGTGCAATCCTTGAGCTTGCCGGGCATCGACGCCGATTCGAGCACGCTTTTGCGACGCGTCGCCTCGCGGGCCTTGCGCGCCGCGGCCCTGGCGGCGAACGCCTGAAGGGCTTTGCGGATGATGTCCTTCGCCTCGTTCGGATGCATGTCGAGCCAGTCCGTCAGATGCGAATAGACCTGCTGCTGAACGAATGTCCGCGCCTCGGTGTTCCCGAGCTTCGTCTTCGTTTGGCCCTCGAACTGCGGGTTGCCGAGCTTGACCGAGATGATGGCCGTCAGGCCTTCGCGGATGTCGTCGCCCGAAAGGTTGGGGTCCTTGTCCTTGAGCAGCCCTTTGTCTCGGGCGTACTTGTTGATCACGGAGGTCAGCGCGGAGCGGAAGCCTTCCTCGTGGGTGCCGCCCTCGGTGGTGTTGATCGTATTGGCGAAGGTGTTGAGGGTCTCCGAGTAGGCGGACGTCCACTGCATCGCGACCTCGCATTGAATCTGCTTCTCGCGGTCCTCCGCTTCGAAGTAGACGACGTCCGGGTGGACGACTTCGACCTTCTTCGTCGTGTTGAGATGCTTGACGTAGTCGAGGAGCCCTCCCGAATACATGTACGAGACGCTGCGGTATCCCGGCGTCGGAGAGCCTTCTCCCGTCTCGCCGGCGACCTCGTCGCCTTCGGGGGTGGCCGTCGGCCGTTCGTCGGTGAGCGTGATGCGCAGGTCTTTGTTGAGGAAGGCCATCTGCCGGAAGCGGCGGCGCAGGGTTTCGAAGTCGTAGTGCGTCGTTTCGAAGATGTCGGGATTGGCCCAGAACGTCTGCGTCGTTCCGTGCTCGTCGGTTTGCCCGCCCCGCTCGAGGGGGCCCGTCGGGACGCCGTTTTCAAAGGAGATGCGCCAAACGTAGCCGTCGCGGCGCACTTCCGTCTCCATTCGGGTCGAAAGGGCGTTGACGACGGAGACGCCGACTCCGTGCAGCCCTCCCGAAACCGCGTATCCGCCGTTTCCGAACTTGCCTCCGGCGTGCAAGATTGTCATGACCACTTCGACGGCGGGCTTGTGCTCCGTCGGGTGCTCGTTCACCGGGATGCCGCGGCCGTTGTCGCGCACCCGCAGGCCCCCGTCGGCCAAGATCGTCACCTCGATGTGGTCGCAGATTCCGGCCAGCGCCTCATCGACCGAATTGTCGACCACCTCGTATACGCAGTGGTGGAGTCCGCGCTCGCCTGTAGATCCGATGTACATGCCCGGGCGTTTGCGGACGGCTTCGAGACCCTCGAGAACGGTGATCGACGAGGCGTCGTAGGACTGGCCTTTTGAGACTTTGACGACGCTTTCCTCTCCGGGGACCGCGTTTTCTGCGGATGTTTCGTCTGTCGTCACGCTTGAGTTTCTCCTTCGCCTAAGCATGCGGAGCCCATCACGATGCCTGTGTGAAGCGCTGCCCCCGCTGCGGTAGGCCCCCACCAACAAAGGGGCCTAAGCAATTCTACCGCGCTTCACGGGATGAATGGACCAATCTGACCGTACGTGTGCTAGTGCACGTTTCCTCAGGGTTCCCCGCGCATCATCCGTACGTGTCACGCGGACCCCACCCTCGAACCGAGAAGCGGCCGTGTTTCCAACTCGGCTGCGACGGCCCCTTGACCACGATTTCCTTGACGACTCCTTCGCCCACCTCTTTGGCGAGAGTCGCTTCAAGAGTCGCTTGAAGGGCGCGGATCTGGGTTTCCCACGACGTCGACGACGTGCGCAGCGTGAGCCGTCCGCCGTCAGAGAAGTCTTCGACCGTGCAGTGCTTGGCCACCGTCGGGCCGACGATCTCAGGCCATCTGCTGGCCACGGACGCCACCTCGAGCCTCTCGCCCCACCCTTTGTCCCGAACATAGCGGGCGAGGATCTGGCCGATCGGGTGGGGGTCGCGGTGCGAAGGCCGCGGGCCGCTTCCGACGTCGCCCCATCCCGGGCCGGGGCTCTGCACCTCGTCGCCGAGAGGCTCGTCCGCATCGTGCGTCTCTCGGCTGCGGGCCTCCTCAAAAGTCCGCGCTGCCGACGGGCGCCTCGTACGCACGTCGCCGCGGGCGTACGCGGCCTCCCGAGCCCGATCCAGGGCGCGAAGCGCGAGCACGTCGCCGTTTCGCCCGATCGCGGCCCTCCTTGCCGCATCGATCGCGCCGTCAGCCATCGCCGCCGCCCTCCACGCCGCCGTTCCCAGCGACCGACGCGTTTCCGCCGTCTTCCTCGGCATCGCCTTGAGATTCCTCGGCGAGACTGCCAAGTCCTTCGGCGGCGCCTCCCGTTTCCGCCGAAACGCTCTCGAGTCCCTCCGAGACATTCCCCAGCGTCACCGTCAGGCGTCGCCCGCCCAGTCCGGCCGGCAGTTCGCTGCCGACGGCCGCGGTGACGATCGTTTGCTCGGCCTCTTCGACGATTCGCGCCAGCCGGTCTCTTCGCCGCGCGTCGAGCTCGGCGAAGACGTCGTCGAGAATGAGGACGGGCTCGCCGCCTTCCGCCCATTCTCCAGATTCGTCGCCGCGCAGAACTCGCCAGGACGCGAGCTTGAGAGCAAGCGCGTAGCTCCACGACTCTCCGTGGGAGGCGTAGCCTCTGGCGGGCAGCGTCCCGAGGGCGAGTTCGAGTTCGTCTCGGTGCGGGCCGACGAGGTTCACGCCGCGTCTGATCTCCTCCTCGCGTCGCTCGGCCATGGCGCTGATGAGCCGGATTTCGTTGAGTTCGACGTCGTGAAACTCTTCCTGCAAGCCTTCGCCGAAATCGGACGTGCCGCCTGCCCCGCTCGCCTCCGCTCGCCCTCCATGCCGCCCGACGTTTGCGCGGTAGACGATTTCAGCCGGGCCGCGTCCGCCCGAGACCTTCGCGTAGAACTCGTCGACGCAGGGCCGCAGCCTGGCGACGATCTCCGCGCGGGCGGCGGTTATCCTCGCCCCGAGCTTGGCCAATTGGACGTCCCAGACGTCCAGGGCTGCCGCGTCCGCCGATCCGCCGCCCCTGCGGGCAGCCCCGACCGATTTCAACAGAGCCGCGCGCTGCCGCGCCGCCCTGTCGTATTCGGATTTGACCGCGACCATCCTCGGCCGAAGCTGAACCATGATTCCGTCGAGGAAAGACCGCCGCGCCGCGGGATCGCCGGAGACCAACTCCAAGTCTTCGGGGGCGAAGAGGACGCTGCGCACCGTGCCGACGATTTCGGGCGGACGCACGAGTCCGCGGTTGATCCTCGCGCGGTTGGCCCGGCCGGAATAGATTTCCACCTCGACCGTCGTCGGCGCGGAAGAGCGGACGACGCGCGCCTGAACCACCGCGGCCGTCGCCCCTTGGCGGACCAATGCCGCGTCGCCCGAAACCCTGTGGGACGAGAGGGTCGACAGGTAGCCGACGGCCTCGATGAGATTCGTCTTCCCCTGCCCGTTCTCGCCGACGAGAACCGTCACCCCCGGCTCCAGGGCGACGATCGCCCGCTCGTAGGAGCGGAAATCCGTCAGCGCGAGGTCGCTAAGGTACACGCTCTCTCCGTCGCCTGCCCGCCTCGCGGGTCATCCGCCGTAGGTGCGGATCGGCATGAGCAAAAGCCGGAACTCCTGATCGTCCTCGCCGTCGATTTCGGGCTGCGCTGTGAGAACGGCCGGTTTCGAAGCGCTCGTGAACGACAGGCGGACGTAGGGGGCCGACGTCGCCCCGAGCCCCTCCTGGAGAAAACTCGGGTTGAAGGCCATGACGATGTCCTCGCCGTGGAGCGTCGCCTCGAGTGCCTCGCTCGTCTGGGCGTTGTCCCCCTGGCCCGCTTCGAGGATCACTTGGCCTTCGCTGAAGGAAAGCCTGACGGCGGAGTTCTTTTCGACGACGAGCCTCGCGCGCTTGATCGCGTCGAGCATCTCCTGGCGTCCGATGACGGCGTAGCCCGTCGCCTCCGAGGGGAAGAGATTGCGGACCTGGGGGTACTCGCCGTCGATGAGCCGGGCGACGTTGTGGCGGCCGGCCGCCGAAAAGCCGATCATGCCCGTCCGGCCCGAGTTGTCTATCGCAAGTTCGACCTTGCCCACGGAGCCCAGCGCCTTTGCGATGTCCGACAGCCGCGAGGCCCGCACGAGGATCCTGTGCGAGGCATCCTCGTTCGAGGGCTCCCACGTCAGATCGCGCACCGCGAGCCGGTAGCGGTCCGTGGCCATGAGGGACATCGTCTTCCCTTCGATCTCGATGCACACCGAGACGAGAAGCGGAAGAGTGTCGTCGGAGGAAGCGGCCGTCACCACCTGCGCGACGGTCTCCTGCCAAAGAGCCCCGTCGACGACGCCGGAGACCTCGGGCATGGGCGGCGGCGACGGGTAGTCCTCGAGAGGCATCGACTGCATAGAGATGTGCGACGACCCGCACACCACCTCGAGCTTGGCGCCTTTCAGCTCCATGTCGATCGGCTTGTTGGGCAAGGCCCTGGCGAAATCCGAGAGAAGCCGGCCGTGGACCAGCGTCGTTCCGGGCTCGTCGACGGCGGCCTCTATCACGGCGTGCGAGGAAATGTCCGGGTCGTAGGAGGATAGGGCGACGACGCCGTCCTTGTCCGCTTCGATCTTCATTCCCGCGAGAACGGGAAGGGAAGGGCGCGAGGGGATCGTGCGGGCAACCCACGAAACGGCGTCGGCGAAGACGTCGTGCTCAACCCTAAGCTTCACTACAGACCTTCTTTCTTTGAATCCTTAAAGGATATACCTAACTCCACTTTACGCGAGAACGACTTGGCCGTCGTCCATATCCGCCTCGTTGCGCAGTCCGAGACCGACCGTTCCCTGTACTAGATAAGTTCTTAGTAGTAGTTGTAGCACCTGTGGAATCGGTGGATAACCGGACTTTTGTCAGTATTGTCAATGGATTCTGCTGTGGATGGAACTGTGCGGAACTTGGGAGCAAAACTCGGGAATCAGTGGATGAGACACTTTCGACCTTGAAAGATCCACAGACAAAAAGCTTTTGTCCACAGAGAATCAGGGGTATGCCACAGCCTCATGCACAGTGTGTGTGAATTCCACAAGCGCCTGGCGCACGGCGAACCGCGTGAATCTCGGACCTGCGCCGGGCGGTGAGAGGCCCGGGCACGGCGATTGCGCGAATCCGGCGGGCGGCCGCGGCGAAGCCCGGGCACGCGGATTACAAAGAAGCCTGCTGGGCGGCTTGCTTGATTCGGCTCGTCAGCTCGGAAACCTGGTTGTACGTGGTTTGCCGCTCGGCCATCTGCTTGTCGATCTTTCGGCACGCGTGCATCACGGTGGTGTGATCGCGCTTGCCGAAAAGGTGGCCGATCTTAGGAAGCGACAGCTCCGTCATTTCCCGGCACAGGTACATGGCCACTTGGCGAGCGGAGACGAGGACCCTGCTTCGGTCGGTCGATATCATCTCTTCGATGGAAATGTCGAAGTATCCGGCCGTTTGACTCATGATGAGGGTCGCGGTGATCTCGATGGCGTCGGGATTGGCTATGAGGTCCTTGAGTATCATTTCCGCCAGTCCGAGGCTGATCGTCTGCTTCGACAGATCGGCGAAGGCCGTGACTCGCCGAAGGGCGCCCTCCATCTCGCGCACGTTCGTCAGCATGTGGGTCGCGATGTACTCGTTGACCTCTCGGGGAACCGTGAAGCCGTCCGAGTGGGCCTTCTTCTCCAGGATCGCGATTCTCGTTTCGAGGTTGGGACGGTCGATGTTCGCCGTCACGCCCGAATTGAAGCGCGAGAGCATGCGCTCCTCGAATCCGTTGAGGAGGTTGGGAGACACGTCCGATGTGATGACGATTTGCTTGTTGGAGTTTGTCAGCGCGTTGAAGGTGTGAAAGAACTCCTCGACCGTCGAGTCCCGTCCGCCGATGAACTGAATGTCGTCGATGAGAAGGATGTCCACCGTTCGGAACTGGTTCTTGAACTCTGCTTGGTGTCCGTCGCGCACGGAGTTGATGAAGGCGTTCGTGAACTCCTCGGCGCTCACGTAGCGGACTTTGATCGAGGGAAAGAGGTTGAGAGCGTAGTTTCCGATGGCGTGCATGAGATGGGTCTTTCCCATGCCGGAATCCGAGTAGAGGAAGAGGGGGTTGTACGTCGTTCCGGGCGATTCGGCCACGGCCAGCGACGTCGCCGTGGCGAAGCGATTGTTGTCTCCGATGACGAAATTGTCGAAGGTGTAGCGCGGATTGATCCGCGCCTTCTGGGATCGCGCTGCGGTGTCGGGACGCTTGGCGAGAGCCTCCTCCGCGATCGTCGTCTGGTCGACGTAGCGTATCCCCTGCGTGAAGGACTCGTGGGATTCGTCCTGCTTGTTTGGAAGCAGCGGCTCGTCCCCGGACCCGGAAACGTCCAGATGCCTGCGGCGAGCTCTGGTATAGCCTCCTTCGACGTCTGCCGAGCTTTCCCTGTATCTCGCTGTTTCCGAAAAGGAATGCTCGACGGATCTGGACGTTCCCGGATAGCGAGACGGCGGGTAGTCCGACGTCGCAGAATCCGAAGCGTCCTCTTCTCCCGCTTCGATGCCCGGCGGCGAGGCCAATGACGACGCCAACGGCGGCATGGTCAACGAGGACGCGGGCAGAGAATCTTCCGAGGGCGGGAGGACGCTGGGAGCGACCGCGCTCGGCGCAATGTTCGACGCCGTCGTCCCGACGGGCTGGGACTCGTTTACGCTCGGATCGACGGAGATGACGATGCGCACGGAACGTCCGAGTATGTTCGAGAGCATCGAAGTCATCGTCTCCGAAACATGTTCCTCGATCCAGGTTTTCACAAACTCGGACCCGACGGCGATCATGAAGATTTCGTCCACCCAGGCCAAAGGATGGGCCATGCGCACAAAAGCGGCCTGGGAATCCGAGAGCGAGCCGTCTGCGCGCAGTAATTCGGTTGCCGCATTCCACGCGTCTTTGGCCGGATTACCGTCGCTCATTGGAACTCCTTGGACGTGTGAAACCCCAACGCCTATTGCCTCCTGCGTGGGACCTGACCAATTTGAACACAGGCTTGGGGACAATGCAACAAGTTTATCCACAGGCTTGTCCACAACTGTGGAAATTACATTGATGTTGTTCACAGGGAGATTTGCCCGTTTTGACGCCGAACATTCAAAGATCGGTCTTTATCCACATGTGTGGACACAGATGTGAATAACAATCATGTAGTTTGTCGATAGCGAGATACCCTTGAGATTCCACTCACCAGAGAGGACGCTGCGTTGACCCCTGAGCGGACCCTCGCGTAAAGTTGTTTAGTCATGTGTGCCTCGCACACGAGCAGTCTTCGCGAGATCTTCTCGCGCCGTCTTAGGGAGAACAACCGTGACCAAGCGGACTTTTCAGCCCAACAACCGCCGCCGGGCCAAGGTGCACGGCTTCCGCAAGCGCATGTCGACCCGCGCCGGCCGCGCGATCCTCGCCGCTCGCCGTCGCAAGGGTCGCCGTTCGCTTTCCGCCTGACGTGCTTGCTGCCGAGAACCGCATGCGGCGCTCGGCGGAATTCGCCCGAGCTTTCCGAGGCGTTCGAGGCGGATCTGCCAGGCTTCTCGTAGCAATCGGCGCAGACCGCTCCGGCGTCGACCGGTCCAGCTCGGATTCCACGGGCAGCGTCACCGACCTTCCGCCGAAGGTCGGTTTTGTCATACCCAGGTCCGTCGGTAACTCGGTCGTCCGGCACCGTCTCTGTCGGCAGCTCCGCCATCTGATGAGGGAGCGCATTCAAATTCTTCGCCCGGGCGAGCTTGTTTCCGTTCGTGTTTTCCCTCCGGCCAGGGGTGCCAGTTTCCAAGATCTGGCTGCCGACCTCGACCGCTGCATCGCCTCGGTTCGCCGCAAGGAGTCCCTTCGCGAGGGGCGCGGAGAATCGCCTCGCGAGGGCAATGAGGCGTCGATTGGCGGCGAAGGCCACAACGAGGCGCTGCCGGCAGCATCCCCGCCGGCATGAGGAATTCCAACGGGAGCGGCGATCAATGAGCTTTCTCACCAGGTTTCTTTCGTGGCCCATTCGAGCCTATCAGCGGTGGCTTTCCCCGGGCCTTCCGGCAAGATGCCGCTATGCGCCGACCTGTTCGCAGTACGCGTTGGAATCTCTGCGAATTCACGGAGTTTTGAAAGGTACACTACTAGGAGTGTGGCGAGTTCTGCGGTGCAACCCGTGGAGCAAAGGCGGAGTGGACAGGGTTCCCGCCAAAGGACGGTGGCCCTCGAAACCCCTGGATGTGGACGGGCTTCACGCTCTCTACGAGCGGGAGGACGCTGAAGCGGCTCTAGCGGGCGATCGCCGCGGCGGCGAGGTCTGCTCGGCCTCGCAAGCTTGACAGCAAGAGCGGGTAACCGCCGAATACGAAAGAAGTAGCGTGGATACAATCCTTTTCCCACTCATGTGGGTGATCGCCTGGATCATGGAGATCCTGCGTCGAGTCTTCGTGGCGCTCGGCCTTCCGGACGGCGCCGGCGCGGCGTGGGTCTTGTCGATCATCGGCCTGACCGTCGTCGTTCGCCTTCTGGTGCTTCCCCTTTACAACAAACAGATTCGATCCTCGCGCCAGGCCCAGGTCATCCAACCCGAAGTCCAGAAGATCCAGAAGAAGTACAAGGGCAAGAAGGACATGGTTTCCCGGCGCCGGATGCAAGAGGAGATGCAGGCGGTTTACCGCAAGCATGGAACCTCTCCTTTTGCCACGTGTCTGCCGATGCTCGTCCAAATGCCCATTCTTTTCGCGCTTTACAGGGTTATCTCCGCATTCCCCGGAATCTCCAGCGGGCGCCGCGACGCATTGGGCCCTATCACCAAAGAGCTTGCGACGGACTTCGAAAAGTCCACGGTATTCGGAGCCCCGCTCGCCACGAATTTCAGAACTGCGACGTCGACGAACAGCCAGATCGTCATTGGGGTGCTGGTCCTCATCATGAGCGCCACGATGTTCTACACCCAGCATCAGCTCATGCGCAAAAACATGCCCGAGTCCGCTTTGGACAAGAGCAACCCCATGTACCGCACCCAGCAGATCATGATGTACGGCATGCCGATCATGTACATCTTCATGGGTGGAGTCCTTCAGGTGGCGGTCCTGGTTTACTGGGTTGCCGGCAACATCTGGAATCTTTGCCAGCAGGCTTGGTTCATTCGCAACAATCCGACGCCTGGATCGCAAGCCTACAAGGAACGCCAGAAGCGCCTTCGGGAAAAGCGCGAACGCAAGGGTCTGAGCAAGGAGGAAATCGAGAAGCTCGAATCTGAGGACGCAGCTCGCGCAGGGGTTCGGGTTCAGCCCCTCGGCAAGGAAAGGTCGAAGAAGGCTGCGGCGAAGGCCGCCAATCGAGCGCTCCACAACGACGCCGATGACTCCGATGGGGACGAAGCCGATTCCGACAAGCCCGAGGAAGTTCGCGGCAAGGACGGTCTGACTGAGGCCGAGCGAGCTCGACGTCGCTATGAGCGGCGCCAGGCAGAGCGAGCGCGCGCGAAGAACAAAGCCGCCAATCGGAAGAAACGTGTCCAACAGAATCAGAAGAAGCGGAACTTCTGATCCTTTGCTCGCCTCACTTCAGTTATGAGTTCCTCTGTATTCATATCCATGAGTCCTTCCCTAGCCAACGATTCTCCTTGAGCTATGGCTTCACTTGAGCTGTGAAAGCTTTCCGACCGGAAGGTTTATAAGCTTCCATGCCGGAAGATTTCCCAAGTTCGCAACTACCAATCCCCACAACCACAACTACTTTTACGCACTGCAGCGGTGCTTGCCGAAGAAAGGACGATCCGATGGCTGACAGGGCCGAACTCGTCAAGAAGCTAAACGACGAAGGCGATTTTGGAGCCGACTACATTGAGGAGCTTCTCAACATTGCCGACTTAGACGGAGACATTGAGATTGGCGTCGAAGCCGACCGCGCGTCTGTCGCGGTTGTGACGGAAGGCGTCGCCGACCGCAGGCTCAAACGTCTCATCGGCCAGGGGGGCGAGGTCCTTGACGCGCTCCAGGAGCTCACGCGTCTGGCCGTTCAGGCGAAGACCGGCGAGCGTAGCCGTCTCATGCTCGACATCGCCGATTACAGAGAATCACATCGCCAGGAGGTCGCAGCGATTGCTCGCGAAGCGGTGGCCTCCGTTTTGGCCAACGGAGAGCCTGTTTCCCTGGAGCCGATGAATCCGTTTGAACGAAAAGTGGTTCACGACGTCGCCGCTGCCGCCGGCCTAGCCTCCGATTCCGAGGGACTCGGCAATGCGCGCCATGTGATCGTCAGCGAGGCCGTTGCGGACGAAGAATCCTCGGAAGAAAAGGAAGTTTCCGATTCAGTCCCCTCTGGCGCTGCTGATGTCGCCGCTGCCGCCGTGTCTGAGGATGCTTCCGATGACGTGCCTGACGATTCCTCCGATGATGTGTCTGACGATGGTTCTAATGACGTTGCCTCTGGCTCTGCTGAGACTCGTACTGCCGATGAAGCTTCTTCTGATACTGAAGTTGCCTCAAGCTCGGATACCGTTGTTTCAGAATCGGATGGCGTTGCTTCTGCCACCGCAGATGTTGTTTCTGGTTCTGCCGACGCCGCGAAAGACTCTTCAGATCTGACCGATACCGATAATGTCGGCAAGGGCTCAACATCCTCGACTGCGAAGTAGATTTGAGCGTGGACGACAACTGTGTGTTCGTGGAGGCCCCTCCCGAAGGAGGGGCCTCCCATTTTGGGACGGATCCGTGGCAAAAGCTGGTGGACTATGCGGGAATGCTTGAAAGGGAAGGCGAGCTGCGCGGATTGCTTGGGCCTCGCGAACTCGGGCGCCTATGGACTAGACACGTCCTCAATTCCACGGCAATCCTCGACTTCATCCCGTTTGAAGCGAAGGTCGTCGACGTCGGCTCTGGTGCCGGCTTTCCGGGTATCGTCGCCGCGATAGTTCGCAAAGACCTTCGCCTTGTCCTCGTCGATTCGATGGAGCGGCGAACACGCTGGTTGAACGACGTCGTCAAGGCTCTTTCCCTTTCGAATGCCAAAGTCGTCCATGCACGATCCGAGGATCTTATTGGCAAGGTGGACGCGGATGTTGTCACGGCGAGGGCCGTGGCGGCACTGAAGAAGCTGCTCCCATGGACAATGCCGTTGCTCAAAGGCGGCGGTTCATTGCTGGCGCTCAAAGGAGCCCACGTCGATGACGAGATTGATGGCGCAATTCACCTTCTACGAAAGTATCGCGCCAAATGGGCCGATGTTCATGTGGTGACTCCCTTTGGAACGACGGAGGAGACTCGAGTACTGGAAATCAGAAAGAAGCAGGCGAACAAACGGAGGTGAACGATTGCTTTTTCATTGTGTTTTCTAGCGATAGATTGCATAAGAAGGTTGATTATTCGTATTTATTATTCTATAGGTGTTGTAGAAATAGATAATGCTTTATAATCTAAGTGCTTTAACTATCTTCTATTAGAAGAGTGAAGTAGACGAAAAGTAATTTGATATTCTATAAATTTCAGTAGAAATATAGGTTTGTATTTATTATTACTGTGTCTCTTTTAATTTATGATACTTTTAATATGTAGGATTTTATCCACATTATACTGTTTTATCCAATTTAAACTGTTTCGTCTGACTTATAGTGTTCTCTCCGATTTATACTGTTTTGTCTAACTTGTATTGTTTTTCCGGCTTATACTATTTTGTCTAACTGTATTGTTTTGCCTAGCTTATAGTGTTTGGTACAGTTATACTGTTTTGCATGACTTATGCATCTTTTTCTATCTTTAGTCTTCTAACTAACCTATGCTTATCTAGTTTGTAGTTTTCTGTCCAATGAGCGAGCTAGTTTAGACTGCGGAATATTGAACCAACTGTCAATAATCTATCGTTGGTGCAATGACATTTCAGAGCCTCAGATCTGGGCGAGCACAGAAATTCAATCGCCTTTAGGAGTAAGTGAAGCTGTGGATCAGCAGCGCGTCAGAATGACTTTTCGTACTGCTGCGTTGCTTGGCCGTTTTGAAGTTTTACGTCTAAATGAGCAGCGCTTCCCAAGCGTTTCGAACACGCTTTCGTGTTAACTTTTCAAAGAACATGGCCGTCTGCAGAATGAAACCTGCCATACGCACGTTGAGATCGGTCGTGATGTCTTGACGACAGACGACGGACAGTCGTCTGGAACATGTTTCGTTGCCTGTCAGAGTTGATCCTCGTTCGCCACAGTTTCCGTTCATTCCGGAGCACATTCCGTGCATGAGGCGACTCTCTTCAGTGCACTAGCTACTATTTCATCGCCGAAATGTTGTCATTACAGTGGATTTCAGGAGCATGCTGTTCGCAGCAATAGTCTGAACCTGTCAACTATGGTCCGTAGAGACGACGGTACATATACTCAAAACGTTAGTACTTGGCAGTGTCTATGCTTGAAGTTATTTGTGGCTACGCTGAAGAACCGCATATCTAAACTCGCGCGTTTCTCAGCCACACTTACATTTATTGCAACCTCACGTAGAAAAAGCACTTTTCTCATTCCTGTGCTCTGGTATACCGATTGCCGTTTCGATGTATCAATCCGACGACCATGGTTGTTTCAATTGCTCCCGAGCGGTTGTCAACGTAGTGATTGACGGTAAGGTTACGACTGTCTGCCGACCAGTATTTGATCTTGTTTTGAATCTGGAAGAAAATGCTTACGACAACAAGCTGCAAGGTTAATCCATGTGTCGGAGCTAGTAAGCTGTCTGAAAGTATAACTCGGTTTTTACTTTCTATGGATACTTGATGACGGGCATTTCTATGGAGGTCTGTAACTCATACAGAAAATCTATCCCGACCTTATCCTTTATGTTAAAACGTTGTGAATACTGAACGTCTAGAGACTGCAAATTTTGCAGTTGAAGTTTTATAAAAGCCGTTTGACGTGCACCGCTAAAGAAAGTGACGCACTAGCTGGTATTGTGGCAATCCATACTGTGGGATCGTAGATTTGAACAGTGAATGTTGCAGGAGAGAAAGCTGATTTTAAACGGTATCAATTTGGACTGCAGTTGCTGCGACAATTTCAGCTACGATTGCTTACCGCTGTTTGAGCTGCGGTTGCCTGCCGCGGTTGCTATTTTCTGCCGTGTTCACGGACTAGTCTTAGGCTCCAAGAAACTCTGCAGTTGCAGGCATAGTGTATAAATCGATGTGTCGGATCGAGCGACGTTGGACTGATGGATCCTTTTGACAGTGATGCTCTCGCGGGTCCATTCCGAAGGCTGTACTGCTACTTAGAGTAGCGGTCGTTTGCTTATCACGTAAGCTCGGGTTACTTATAGTTCATAGACAATTGAGATGGTTCAAGGAGTGAATTCGCGTTAAGGGATACGTGAGGTCCAGTGATTCTAAGTCTGTTCAGGATAGTCTGCCGGCACCACGTAGCTGGTTATGGGACTGCGGCAAGTCCGTCACGCAAGTTGAATTCCACAAGGTATTTACGCACCGCTTTGGACGAGAACAGACGATTGAGGCGGATGTGTCTCAATTTTGGTGTGCACTGTTTTCTTCTGCTTGAAAGCACTCGACAAACTTGTTCAGTCCTCAGTTGACTACTGGTTGTTACTAATAGAGGAATCGACAGCTTATCGCGGTCAGATGGCCTACGAGACCTGAATGACACAGACTCGTTGTGTATGGGGCATCGCTGGTTTCTCGGTTTTAGTTAGGTTCTGTATGTTTGTAGGTTTGATAATGGCATTTAGCCTATCGGACCGGCTGGGGCAGAGTGCAGGGTCGTATTTGACTACGATACTCAACCGAATGAAGTATTTCGATAGTTGTCTTTGACAACTAGACGAAGTAAAACTATATCGCGTTAGCTACGTCAGCCGATTTGGCCTAGCTTTGTGGCAGAGCTGGCAGAGTTCACCCAGCTTCGACGGTCGTTTGACTATTCTGCGGTAGTGACTAGTCTCGCCTGTTCTTCCCAAAACTATTCATAGCTATGTGTACGAATTGACTGGTAGGCCGAGTTTCGATCAGTGAACGGTGTTATACGAAAGGCTAATGTTTATCCCGTTCGTTTCACGTGAAACAGTCCAAGGCATTCATAACGTCCTGTCGCTTTCGGGATGCAAATCGTAGATAGCGTATCTGAGTGTGTTCATCGGTCTAACACTAAGCGTTTCTAGGCACCGACTGAGCGACGTACTGACGCAATGGTGCGAGACACACGACGGATCTGCCGGTAGGACCTGCTATTTCATTTAAGTAATGTTAGTAACGAGTTGAACGAACACTTCGAATCATACGAGTAAGTTAGTCAGCGTTTGTATTTTCAAAGTGTGTCTGCGATAGTCTTCGGGAACATGTCTACTTGTAATAATGCCGACTTCCCTTAGGTGAGTGTAGCTTCGTCTATGCAGTGAATCGAATGTTAACTAATGATCATGGCCTCTACTTTGCAGGCAGGCTATATGCGGTTAACACGCTGAATGAATAGACAGTTAGAGCTGAAATACTGTTTGTGCTTTGCAGCTGAGCAATCAACTAGAAATTTATACATGTTGTCAGTGCTAAGTTCGTTATAAGGTTCATGAAATGTTAATAACATTCACGCTTAAGGGAAGTCGCGATCTTAATGCTATCTGGTTGTAAACTGCACTGATCAACGACAACTTTCGGTCAACCCAATCAGTTGACTGTTCCTGTTCGACCTCTGTCGCAATCCCTAACTGTGATATCAACGTTTCACGTGAAACAATGAGCCGGAACTGGCTTAATGCCATTAACGGCAGTTGTATAAACGCTAGATGATCATAACAACTATGCAAAACACTTCCCATTGTTTACTAAGTACTTCGTGACAAGTAGGGTAACCGACTATCGTCCACTAAGCTGGAACCGGGTCTTCGGTCGTATGAGGTTGAAACGGAGTTAATACATTTGACAATGAACAGATAGCTTCAGTTCGGATACGGAGTTCGACAAAAGCAAGTGGAAATGCTACAAGCACGTAGATTCTAGGTTAATACTTTTGTTCAGCACGGTCCGTTTAGGATGTCTATGTTTCACGTGAAACGTCCCCTTGGCAACGTATCTAGTTGGGTAAAAGCAAGGTAAAGGCACTAGTGTAATTGAATTACTTAGCTGCCTTGTTTAACTACAAGCTGAGATCTACAAGGAATGCTTTCCTAGAGGTAGGAGTTTGTAGAGCTCAGCCATCAAAAAGGCTGACAACACTGGAGCTAATGATACTCTCTATGTTGCGCATCGATGTGATAGCGATCTATCTGGTATCGACTTGAGTAAGGTGACCAGACCACTGGACATTGCCCGTCTGGAACCAGTATTGGAAAGTCGGCACCATAGGTTTGCGACGAAGGCCCTGTGTTTCTAGCAACTGAAGGAGTCAGGTACGTACTTGATTTGTACTTAAAACAACGCAATAGAGACGCCAGTCAAATGTCTGGTATGCATACCAAGCCAATAGAGATGACTGTTCCAGGTTTCACGCAAAATGCGTTGATGAGCCAAATAGTCTGTTGCGATCGTTACTCACGAGGGTTACGTATGTCCGTTGAGCCGCACGCGTCAGATATCAATGAAAAGCCGATTGATATATAAGCTGTTTGAAGCAGCGTCGTTTACAACCATCTAAGACATCGAAGACTTTGCCAGCTAATGGAGTTGCAGTAAGTCGAAGCAGATCCCGAACTTCCTGTGCCTACATACGAGCGAAATGGACCTAAGGCACTTTTGCTGCGGTATGCGGACAGCATTCTGCCTGTTTGGTACTTTCCGTGCTCTACAGGATTATCGTTGTTTCACGTGAAACCGTAATCTAGATTGAGATCTACTTGATTTGATTGGGTCAGTCTAGCCCCATCACATGGGTCACGTAGTCCATTCATGATATCGTCTTGCAGCTGCTCGTACTGTACGGAAACATGACTAACTACAGATAGGCGCTCCGGAGGCTTCTGTGTCTGCATGCTCGTATGTCTTTACCAACGGTGAGCTGAGGAAGCAGCCAGGGACGCTTGGAACTGATCCAATCACCTATCCTTTAACTTCGTAGCTTTGCCAAGTTAAAGGCTGTATACGTACTGATGTGCTATGAGCGGTAAGATCCACTAGAGCTTTCGACAGCACAACAGCATACTTCAAGTACTTCATAGTAGTTGGAGCCAGTTGATGCGGCTCATTTGCCTACTACGGAGACTCCGAGAGGTGATAGGGCGACTGAACACAGATTTTACTAGTCAACTATCCTAATCAAACGTCCGTTAGTTTGGTTAAATGTATTGTAAGCAACTTGATCTACTATGACTGAAGGATTTACGAATCTTGTAGTAGGAGCCGTACGGATGTGCCGTACTAGAAAAGTATCTGACCGCTTCAGCTGCCATTCAAAGGTGGATACGTTCAACTTGGTAAGGCCAGTACAAACTGCAATCGGATGTGGCGTGCTGAACGGCAGGTCCAATGATCGATGTTTCACGTGAAACAGGCATTTGTCTAAGGACTTTGTATGGCGCTTTCGATAACTTTACAGTGCAGACCGTTGAATACGCAGTGGGTTAAGCTAGCTGCACTCTACGAGAAGTGACTGTAGAAGACATATAGCTTTTGTACTCTATCGACTAAACTGATTCATGATAGCGCTATCAGTACAATCATCTGACTATGTTGCTTGATTCTAAATGATCGGACTATAAAGAGGATTCGCAGTACTGCGTCGTTGCCATCCTTTATGGTGCCGAAAATAGACTGGCTAAGGCTCTATCCACATAGACCTACGTGTACCTTGGGCATGAGCAGCGCCTAGTTTTAGCTTAGAATGGCTAATAACCTAATAGCCTTATGACTATGGCAGGCTCGCAAACGCAGTCTTCGCGCAAGAACCAGTATGATGTTCGTAGAAAGATCGATGGGTGACAGGATCGTTGATTTACAAGCTACCGATGATGAGCGTTCCAATTACTATTGTGCATTGGGTGCCCGAGCTGCGTTTCGAAGCAAGTGTGGAAGTGAGCGCTGGATCTTGTATCAAGATATATCAACGGTTTCCCATTCAAAGGCTGAAGCAAAAGTGGTCCATAATCCCTAAGGGATGAAATGGATCAGCGACGGTAGCTGCACGAGTTAATGACTTGACGTTTCACGTGAAACCTTGAACTAGTAGCCCAAGAAGTTGCCTAAGCATCTCCACTGGCTGTCTGACATACAGTTTGCCGAAAGCACCTCCGACTGGAACTAGTTATCTTGGTCTTCCCGCTAGTTAACGTAGTTCAATCTTTGTACAACGATCTGGTCTATAGCAGGCAAACTAGTTGATCGTTGCAAAACTGTTTGGCGCTCTAGACGCATATAAGAGTTTTATCAGGGAGCGTATAGATAGGCGGCTGGGGCATTCAATTTTGTGTAAGCTGCGTAGGTATTCTAAACAGAGCGTTGCTCCAATCTCCGCTGAAGTTTCGAAGTGACTAGATGCCTGATTGTGTTTCACGTGAAACATAGGCTTATACCAGGTCCGCGAGTAGTACTTGCTTGTTCGCGGTCGTCAAGGCTAAAAGTTTCGTATGCAGCGTTCCTGTACCTTTGGACAATATCAGGTCGGCCGTGCAGCGAAGGGCTAATCCGCTGCAGAGTTAGACAAAATGATATTAAGTCCATTCATTTGACGAGACTGTTTCCGAAGGCTGCTGAAGATAGACACAGAACGTTCTCACCGATTCGAGGCTTTACAAACATCGCATCAAGCTGGAATGCAAATATTGAATACCTGTTGCGTGAATAGAACTGGTGCTACGCATTGTCAATTGCGCGGTTCCAGTCTAAAAGCGACCCCGTTAAGCACGTCGAAACGGAGCAACATGCCGCAACGGCAGCCTTTGCCTGTCCTAAGTCCGTAAGTTGCTATCAGAACAATGCTATTAGCCTGACGTGTTCAGGGAATCCAGAGTCGAGATCGCTTATACGAAGCTGAAGCTAGTAGATGCGTGAAAGTATCTAGTAAGCTCAATAGTATGTCGACTTAAAGGGTTGACCTAACCAAAACTTGATCTCGCTACGCAACACAGAATCACCTCTCTTTATTTCGCCGCTAGCTAGATCAGAGTTGGCATTACAGAAACTTTGGTTTATATGCCTTCTCAGGGAATCACATAGACTGGCTGTAGATACTTGGCGAATTTAAAGCTCAAATCTGTTCTGCATACTAAATAGTGCAAAGGTGTAGGTAACTATGCAACGATCGACGTTGTAGGCACGTAGCTGGAGATTTAGACGAGACGAAACTACCCACAGAACTATTGTTGAACTTGCTGGCCCTATTCCGTATCCATCGCTGAAACACGCCCTTTTCCTCATGTGAGTGGCACTTCGTTGGGTCGTTCTGACGGATAGGACACTAGTTTATAGAAACGTGTCCCTATATCCGTCTACCTTATAAGCAGCCATTACGACTTCAAGCATCTGTTAAAGTTTTACCGTTCTGAGTTTCACGTGAAACACTGCTGACTTAAAACGCTTTGCAACGTGAGGGCTCGACAATGTTGTTAATGCGTAGAAAGATCCGTGTTGTTTTGAGATTAACGACAAATACGCAATCTAAGGATAAGGCTGTGATTGGTTAGAAGTATGTGACCGACTAGAAGTAATTACGGAAATGCTGCCATCTTGAGCAAATTGCAGAAAGTCACATCGAAAACTTGCTTCGGAACGTCGGAAACGATTTCTAGTCATCGCGAGCTACTGCATTGTCTTTAGCTTTTCTTAGTGTTATAACTCAACGTAGTTATCTTTCGATGGCCAAGCATGCTTCACCTATTCAGCAAGTTCAGGTGTGTTCTTGACACACCTTAGGCGGTGGCGGCGATGATGCGTCTGAAAGAGTGCCATCAGCATATCTGATTAGTTTCGTTCGCCTGATGTGCTCGATTTGTTTTCTGGCTCTAATGCTTTATCTGTGAAAACAGAACTGCAACTGGAATAGTCTTGAAAGGTAAAAGGGCTGTCATGAAAGGCACCGGCATATCCTCCTATCTGTTTCTATGAGTGTTTCTACTCTTGATTAGTATCAGAGAACGTTGCGCTGTTGTTAGGTGACGTCGTCTTCTCGCAAAGTGCTTTAGTCCGTTAGCAAAATTAGTCGCGGCCGGTTATGTGTGTTTTACTCAAGAAGGAATAGCCTAATGGAACTGGGAAGGAAGGCAGTGCACCCTCGTCATGACGTTAAAACACGAGAGCTTCAGTTCCACGAAATGGCGAAGCATGTCTTGCGGCTTGAGCCTAGGGGCAAAGTGAGAAGCAACAACGCCCTTCGGTAACGACGTCTTCGATAGCCAGACGGCAAACGGCTGAGTTGTAGTCTGGGCAGACTTTAGACTGTGAATGATAGAGTCTCAAACTGCGCACAACGATATTGACGACTGTTTAGTTTGACGCATGTGATAATGACTGACTGTCAATGAAGTAAAGATTGAAAATGACGCCAGGTTCCTTTGAATGTTGTCGAGTGTAAAACAATCAACATATAGAAGCGCAAATCGAGAATGCCAAGCAAATGTGAGATTGCTTTGCAATGAACGTTTGGAAAATGGCGCAGTCAACCTGTGGAAAAGTCGGCCGCGAAATGCGGTGTGGATCGGACAATTTCAATCTCCGTTTTGCGTAGAATGTGATGAGACGAGAGGAGCGGATACGTGAGTGATCCCATAAGGAAGGCACGAAGGGCGACCGTGCGGGTTACCGAAGAGGAAAGCCCGTGGGATCGCCTGCGAGGTGAAGGATCTCCTCTTGCCAATAGTCTGGCTGAGGACATGAAAAGGCTTGATGCGATCGGGGGGTCGAAGTTCAAGTCTCCGGCGTCGACGAGGATCATCGCGATCGCCAATCAAAAAGGCGGCGTTGGTAAGACCACCACGGCTGTTAATATTGCAGCTGCCTTAGCGCAAGGCGGCCTTAACGTTCTTGTGGTCGATGATGATCCCCAAGGCAACGCGTCCACAGCTTTGGGTGCAAGTAGGGATGAAGACGTCGCGACTCTGTATGACGTGCTAGTTGGAAACGTGACTATGCGCGATGCTATGCAACCGACGGAGAAACTAGAGAATCTCTTTGTGGTTCCTTCGTCGATCAATCTGTCGCTGGTCGACGTCGAACTCGCTGACCAAGATGACCGTATGACCAGGCTTCGGGATACTTTGCGTGAGGGGCTTGCAGCGACCGCTGCTGAGGGAACGCCATTTGACTATGTGTTTATCGACTGCCCGCCGAGTATGTCTCTTTTGCCTATCAATGCGTTGATAGCTGCCAAAGAGGTGCTGATTCCCGTTCAGACGGAATATTATGCTCTAGAGGGTCTTACGCAGCTTCTGCATACAATTGAAGGTGCAAGCGCTTCTCATAATCCCGAGCTTCGAGTCAGTACCATTCTTCTGACTATGTCGTCGAAGAACACCAATCTTTCTGCAGAAGTCGCGGAGAATGTGAGAGACTACTTTCCCGAACAGACTCTTGAAACAGAGATTCCGCGGTCAGTTCGCATTGCTGAATCTCCTTCGTACGGCGAGACCGTCATCACATTTGCCCCCCGCTCCAGTGGAGCTATCGCATATCTGGCGGCGGCGCACGAACTAGCTAATCGAGCCGAGTAAGGAGCAGGACAGGAATGGCCGAACGCAGACGCGGTCTTGGAAGAGGAATTGGCGCCCTCATTCCTTCCGCGCAAAGGGAGTCTAAAGATCGTCCCATTGACGTATTCTTTGGCAGCGGCGTGGCGTCGCCGAGTCATGAGAGTGGCAAAAGCCCATCGTCGAAGCAGAAGAAAGCAAAGAACTCTGCTACCCCTAAGGCTGCTGACGACTCTAAGGCCGAAGCGGCTGTTGGGACTGCTGCCAAGGTAGAGAAAGCTTCGAAGAAGTCGCCTGGAAACAAACACCGTCCTTCTGGTGACGGCGATGCATCGAATATGAGCAGCTCATCTCCTCTGAAGGAGAAAAGCGAAGCACCCGGCAAGGGGAAAGACGCCGCCGGGAGGAAAGACGCCGACAAGGGGAAAGACGCCGCCGGGAGGAAAGATGCCGACAAGGAGAAGGGCACTGGCGGGACGAAAGATGCCGACAAGGGCCGATCGGCCAGGCGGAAAACAGTTGTCGGCGGTTCGGCAGCCGTCGAGAACTCAGCCGTCGACAGTCATGCAGATGTCGGCGCAAAAGCCGTGAATGCCGATGCGAAAGCCTCCGGTGATTTCGAAGATGCCTCTGCTGAAAGCAAGATGGACGGGAAGGCGACGTCGCAGGACGTCGATCGTCCTGCCACACAGAGATCAAAACGGACGAACGTAGCCGCTGACGCTGCGCCTGGGTCGACCGCTGAATCCGCGGAAGCGACTGCGAAGCCTGTGGATACTGTCGTAGAGCGCGCAGAGATGAAACCTTCAAAACTTGAGTCTGCGAAAGCTATCGTCGAATCTGCGGGGTCCAAGTCCGTTGTCAAGGGCTTGGCAGAAGACGGAGAGGTTTCGTCGGGAGACGGAGAGGTTTCGTCTGGAAACGGAGGGGCTTCGTCGGGAGACGGAGAGGTTTCGTCTGGAAACGGAGGGGCTTCGACGCGAGACGGAGGGGCTTCGACGGGAGATGAAACGCGAGAAGGGCTCAATCATAGTCAGGCTGCGCCATTCGATGACGAGATACAGACGTCCCCTGCCGATTCGAGAGGGAGCGAAGGAATGCATCCGAACTCTTCCGTTCAGCATAAGACGAGCGTCCGAGCTTTCGATCAAGCGGGCGCCGTCGAGTTTTCCGAGGAAGTCCCCTCCGTGGACGTGAGGCAAAACAAGACAAAAGATTCGAAGAGCTCCGCCTCTCGTGACAGTTCGACGTCCGGAACCACAGAAAATCAGGGGGGGCAAGAGACAGCTGATCCTGCAGCTCGACCCGCTGTTGTGGGCACAGAGGCTTCGAGCCGGGGTGGCGCCTCCGGTGAAGACGGACATTCAACGCGAGCTGAAGCCTCGACGATTCGCGGCGACGTCGGCGGTGCGGTTGACGAGGATAGGAGCGACAAACCCGAACTCGGCGAAGGCGACAAGTCCCTTCAGGCGAGTGGTGAGCCTGTTGAGGGCGGCGTCAGTCGGGCGGAAGTCGGCGACGACTCAGGGGTTAATGAGTCGGAGTCCGTTGACGTTGCAGAGAGCGGCAGCAGCGGTGTCGCAGAGAATGTCCGCCTTGTCGAAGAAAGTGATGGTGACGCCGAGAGCGGCGGCAGCGTGCAAGACGGCCATCTGGAGGACAACGACGAGGCCGAGGTCAGTGACGCCGTTGCGAGGGGAAACAACAGCGACGACGTTCTGGCAAAGGATGCGGACCGCCCCCAAAATGAGCAAGATGAGGCGGACGAAGGCCTCGTTGAGGTTCCCGGCGCCACCTACGCGGAGCTCCCCCTCGACCAGATAATCCCGAATACAAGACAACCGCGAAATGTATTCGACGAAGAAGAGCTTGAGGAACTGGCAGCTTCGATTCGCGAAGTCGGAGTTCTTCAGCCCGTTATTGTTCGGCCGTTGGCGGCGCCGATTCCCGGGCAACCAAAGGCTCGCTACGAACTCATCATGGGCGAGCGTCGTTGGCGTGCCTCGGAGCTGGCCGGCATTGAGACCGTTCCCGCCATTATTCGGCATACGCAAGATGAGGATCTGCTTCGAGACGCCCTCTTGGAGAACTTGCATCGAGCGGAACTCAATCCGTTGGAAGAGGCGGCCGCCTACCAACAGCTTCTAGAAGACTTTCAGTGCACTCAAGAGGAATTGTCGCGTCGGATCGTGAGGTCGCGTCCACAGATCTCCAACACGCTGCGATTGCTCAAGCTGCCCCCTTTGGTCCAGCGGCGAGTGGCTGCCGGGGTTTTGTCTTCCGGGCATGCGCGTGCACTGCTCGGTTTGTCCGACCCTGGCGCAATGGAGAGACTTGCTCAAAAGATCGTCTCCGAGGGCCTTTCTGTGCGACAGGTTGAGGAGATCGTCGCCCTTGGCGACGAACCGACTGCCTCGCCAACTGGCGGACGTAGGCGAGCTAGAAGATACGGCCCTGAACTCGGCGAACTGTCGAGCAGGCTGGCCGACCGCTTCGATACTCGCGTCAAAGTCGAAATGGGGGCAAAGAAGGGGTCTATAAAGATCGACTTTGCTTCAATCGACGATCTCAATCGCATCCTGGGCGTACTCAGCCCCGGTGAGACAGGCGTTGATGTCGCCGAGTAGAAGTGGAAAGTGAGCTTCGGCGTTGAAGGTGCGGTTAGTATGAATACTGTATCACGATGCGTAGCCGACAAGGTCGTTTTGTCAGTTTGTTTTCACGTGGGTTGGGGCGGGGAATCCCCCGTCCCAACCGCAAGTTGCACGGGAAGGTCGTTGTGGGTCTGAAAGCCCCATATGACCTGGAAAGGCCGAACCAATCTAAACGATTCTTGTTGACCAAAGGACCAAACCGGACTTGAAGCCCCAAACTCACTTAGAAGACAAGACCGAAATTGTCAGTACAAAAGAGTCCGCCAAGGTTGTCGTATTCAAAAGGTTAGCTGCATGATTAGAAGATCGGTTGCCGTGTACAAGAGTTCAGCTGCTGTGATCAGAAGATCGGTTGCCGTGCTTAAAAGTTCAGCTGCCATAATCAGAAGATCGGTTGCCGTGCTCAGAAGCTCGCCGAAATTCTCGGGCTGAAAAGTTCGTCCATCTGTCAGGCCGATAAAGTCAACAGGCTTTGCCGAACTGACGAAGTCCGACAGGTCGAAATGAAGACAGGATGGACTCAGAGAGTCTGCGCCTTGGAGGAAACCTCTAGGACGAGACGTCCGAGAGCAGACGGTTCCGGTTGTCTAGACGCCGTTTGCACTGGACGGAAAAACCGGATGCGACAGACGGAACGTGCGTGAGGGCGATGGAGATCTAGATTCGGCGGCGGGAATGTGCGTGCGATGGGAATGCGGGTTAGAACCTAGGTGCGACAGAGGGAATGCGTGTGACGCAGGAACGTGCGTGCAACGGACGGAACGCGTGCGACGCAGGAACGTGCGTACAACGGACAGAACGCGTGTGACGCAGGAACGTGCATGCGACGGAGGGAATGCGTGCGACGGCGGAAATCCGAGCGTACGGCAAGACCTAGTCGCCTGTGCGGTGTGGGACGTGGTTTAAGCTATCGCCCATCAGTTAGAGCCGCGTTCAGGATCTCCACGTAGAGATCGTCGACGGTTGTTTCGCTTTCTAAAGCACCGGCTGTTGCAGCTTGAGGGAAGAGCGAAGTCTCCGTCATTCCGGGGGCGACGTTGACGTCAAGGATCCAAGCGCGGCCGGCGTCGTCGAGAATAATGTCCGTGCGTGAAAGATATCTGAGCCCGAGAATGGAATGGGCGCGTTCGGCGGCCTCTTTGACGGCGGCGGTGTCCTCCTCGGAAAGGCGAGAGGGAACGAAGTATTCGGCACGCCCGGCGAAGTAGCGCGCATCGTAATCGTAGGGTCCGTCAGCCGCGATCTCGACCGGAGGAAGAGCGCGGGGTGCGCTTCCAGTTTGGACGACGGACACCGCCACCTCGGTGCCTTCGATGTACTGCTCGACGCGCGCTCGCTCGTCGTAGGCAAAACAATCCACCATGGCGCGGGGCAAGCCAGCCGCCGAGGCCACAATGGTCACGCCGAGCGCCGAGCCTCCCTGGGCTGGCTTGACGACCAGCGGAAAGTCAAAACGCGCCTTAACGAGATCGAGGACTTGGCCCACCCCTACCTCGCGGAACAGCTTCTGCGGAATCGTCACCGAATCGGGGACGCTCAGGCCGGCGGCGGAGAGAACCGCGCCCGCCACCGCCTTGTCTGAGGCGATCCTGCATGCGGCAGGGGACGTGCCGACGTAGGGAACGCCGACGAGTTCCAGCAGGCCCTGAAGCGACCCGTCCTCCCCGGTGCTTCCGTGGATGAGCGGCCAAACGACGTCGGGCTGCATAGATTTGAGGGACTGCAGAAGATTGGCGTCGACGTCGAGCACCTTGACGTGCATGCCCGCCTCGGAAAGGACCGCTGCAAGGCGGCGCCCCGAGTGAAGGGACACTTCGCGCTCATGCGTGAGTCCTCCTGCAAGAATCGCCACCGTGAGAGGTCCGGACATTTTTTCTCCTTTGGTCGGGGTGACCCGTTTGTTGTTTGGCTTGTTTGTTGTCAGGATCGGGATTGTCGGTTGTGTTGTGGTTGATCGGATTGAAATCGATCGGATTAGGCTGAGACCGATTGGATTGAGATCGGTTGGGTTCGGCTGAGATCGATTGGACTGAGGTCGGTCGGATTGGATTGAAATCGATCGGATTGGGCTGAGATCGATCGGGTTGGATTGGGGTCGGTCGGATTGGTCTAAAGGTTGGCCGGGTTGGGATCGTCTGCGACGAGCGGCCGCTGTGCGGCGTCGTCAGAGTCTTTGCGCCGGCCTTACACTCGCGGCCATGCGAACTCTCCAGGCGAAGGTTTGGCGCCGTCGTCGCCGCGCAGGCCGAACATGTCGACGAGCTCGGCCTCCGCGCGAACCACCCTGGCCAGGCGTTGCACGCCCTCGCGAATTCGCTCCGGCGTCGGATAACAGAAAGACAGGCGCATATGGTCCCGTCCTTGGCCGTCGGCATAGAAGGCGGTTCCCGAAACGTAAGCCACCAGATTGGTGACGGCGCGCGGCAACATGGCCTGTGCGTCGAGACCCTCCGGCAGCCTGACCCAGGTGTAAAAGCCGCCTTCGGGGCTATTCCAAGAACACATGGGCATGTACTCTTCGAGCGCCGCCTGCATGGCGCACCCCCGTTCGCGGTACATCTCCCGATATTCCTTGACCTGTTGATACCAGTCGTAGGTGCGCAGGTACTCGTTGATCGAAAGCTGCGCGAAGGTAGACGGGCACAGAAGCGCATTCTCGTTGGCGAGGGTGAGCCGTGCGGCGACGGCCGTGGGCGCCAGCGCCCAACCAACGCGGTAGCCGGGCGCGAACGTCTTCGAAAAGGAGCCAAGGTAGACGACGCCGTCGGGGTTGATCGACTGAATGGCCGGGATCGGGTCTCCGTCAAAACCCAGCAAGCCGTAGGGATTGTCTTCAACCACGAGAATACGGCGGCGTTGACAGATTTCAGCGATGCGCGGGCGGCGCTCGGCCGAAAGGCACACCCCGCCCGGGTTGTGGAAATTGGGAATCGTGTAGAGAAACTTTATCGGTTTGCCCTCGGCCTCGAGCTCGTCGATGACGCGCTCGAGCTCTTCGGGAACGAGGCCCTCGGAGTCCATCGGAACGTGCACGACGTTCGCCTGATAGGCCCGAAAAGTTCCAAGGGCCCCGACATACGAGGGGGCTTCCGCAAGGACGACGTCGCCCGGGTTGACAAAAATTTGAGAGATGAGGTCGAGAGCCTGTTGAGAGCCGGTGGTGACGACGACGTCGTCCGCATGACCGCGAATGCCGTCGGGGCGCATGACCTCGACGATCATCTCGCGCAATTCATCGGATCCTTGGCCTGAACCGTATTGGAGGATCGACGCGCCGCGATCGCGCAGAAGGCGGCTGCTCATCTCCGCGAGGAACTCGAGGGGCAGGCCTTCGATGTTGGGCATGCCTCCCGCGAGCGAGACGACCTCGGGACGGTTTGCCACCGCGAAAAGCGAACGAACCTCGGACTGCCTCATTCCGAGCGCGCGATCGGCATAGGTGTTGTACCAGGGGTCCAGGCGTGTGCCGGTGGCAACGGCGGCGCGATTGGCGCTCGCCCGGTCGGCGTTCCTCTGCTTGTCGCTCATGGCGTCTCCTTGGTCGACTGTGCGCACCCCGGCTTCCGGATGCGTTCCCGCCGGGAGTGCGACCCTTCTAAGTTTGCCACGGATCGGCTAAACTCACGCAGCCGGAGGAAAAAGGTCGTCGCCGAGCGCCTCGAGAATCCGGTCGCGAATGCGAAGCTTTGGCAACTGACCGGCGAAGCGCACCAGTTCCTCGCCCTCTGTGGACCGGTTCCCTTCGCGTATAAGGACGATCATGGGGACGAAGTCAATCGTTTCGGCGAAGGCGGGGGAAATGAGCGGATCGAGCTCGAAAGCGGGATCGGGGGGCCGGCCGGATGCGGCGTCGTCGGCCCTCGAGGCAAGGACCGCGTCGACTTCGTCGACGTCGAGGACGACGCCGCGCACGCCTGCGATGCGCGAGAAGGCCGAAGTGAGAAGCGAGTCGGACCCGGCAGGCGGCGAGGCTTCACTGGCGGGCAGGTTTTCGCCGACGGGCAAAGCTACCCGGCGGCGGGCCTCGACGACTCTGCGTTCGAGGTCGCGGACCACCTCGTTGAAGATGACGCGCATGGGAACGGCGGGCTCGCACCAGCGCGCCGTCGCGAAAACGAGCGCATAACGCGGTCGGCCTTCTGGCCCGGTTCCAACTTCCTCGGTTCTGGCTTCTTCGGCTTTATCGGCCAAGCTTCCTCCCTCTGTCCATGCGCCGACGCGACAGAGCCGCGGCGGTCGCGAAAAGGCCGCCGGGTTCGGCCGAGCCCGGCTTTGCGCCCGCCAGTCCGAGGGCGGCGTCGACCATTTCGGTTGCACGGGACAGCTCGCCCCGCCGCAGAGCCCGCGCGACCGAGGCTTTGATCGACCGCAGTTCTTCAAGCCGTTCGCTTATGAGCGCGGGCGAAGGGACGAGCCATCTGCGGGCTTCGCCGGGCTCCAGTTTGAGAATGCCGCCTCCGTAGCTGCGGCCGGAGAGCTCGGCGCTGAGCCTGCTCGCAGAATTGAGGCAGGCCAGGGGAAGCAGCTCCGTTCCCAAGCGGCGGAGTTCTTCCGCCAGGCAGACTCCGTGGACGGAATTGAGATGGCGCACGCGGGCGCTGTTGGCCGCGAGGCGCGGCATTTCGGCATTCATCGCCGTCAAGAAAAGGTCTGGGACGGCCGTGAGCGGGACGATGTACCACGGGTCCCGCGCTCTGCATTTGTATGCGAGGTCGACGCCGGTTTCGCTGCCCGCGCGAATGTAGTGCCGTGCGGCGGCGGACAAAGGGGTTCGCGGCCTGAAAAGCAGCGTTCCTCGGCCTTCTTCTCCCAGAGCCGCCAACGCCCTTGACGTGAGGGACAGCTCGCGCAAATGAGAGCTTCCCGCCGGGCTGATTCTGAGCAGGTCGCGGCGGTCCAAGCCAAGCTCGCGGGCGCGAGAGGGAGAAAGCGTGAAATAGCCGTTGTTGCCGGTGACTGCTCCAAGTTTGACCGCGCCCCACTCGGAGAGCGGCGTCAATGCCGAAGAATCGCGCAGTTCGTCGAGGACGGCAAGCGCGGCCGCGGGCGCGAGCAACTCGGTCCATTTGGCTTCCGGGGCGGCGGGCGCCCACGTCCTTTCGCCGCGGGCCGCGCGCGGACGCGGAGATGCGGCGGCCAGATCGCGCTCGTCACGGACCTGGCGGACTGCGGCGTGCGACGTCGAGCCTCCGTATCCTTCGGCCAGCAGGAGGACGACGTCGGCTTGGGCCTCGTCGAACACCCGGCGTTCGAAAAGGACCAGTTCGATGCTTGAAAAGCTGTCAAAAAGGAAACGGCGAACGGGTGCTGCATAGTTGACGCTGAGCAGTTCGGCCGGAAGAACGAAGCCGAGCCTGCCCCCTCGCACAAGAAACTGGCAGGCGTGGACAACGAAGGGCGCCCAGCTCGAGGCGAGCGCCGTCAAGGACACCCCCGCTCGCAAGGCAGCCTCTCTGCCGGCGGTTCGCGAGGCGCCCGCGAACCCCTGATACCTGACGTAGGGAGGATTGCCCACGACGGCGTCGTAGCGGGCTTCGGCCGGAATTGCGAAGAAATCGGAGACCAGGACACGTGCGCGCGCACCGAGCGCGCCGACGCGTTCGCGGGCCGCCGCCGCGCTAGGAGGGTCAATGTCCACTCCATCGACCCGGATCTCGCGGGGCTCGTCCTCGCAGGCCGCTGCCTCGCAGACTCCAGACTTTTCGCCAACAGGACTCTCCTCGCAGATTTCCCTCTCTTTGCGTGCGGTTTGCCCTTCGCCAATCGCGGGCCTTCGAACGCAGGCCTCGACCGGACGCGCCGAGGAAAGCTCGAGAAGCTTCATCGCGGCCGGCGCAAGAAAGGCGGCGTCGCCGCACGAGGGGTCGAGGACGCTGTCACCCGCCCTGCGCACCGCCCAATCGACGATGAACCGCGCGATCGGAGCGGGAGTGAAGAAGGCTCCGCGAGCTTTGCGGGCGTCGGAAGCGGAGGTCTCGGACATACTCATACGGTGCTGCGCCCCTCCGACAGAATTCGGAGGGGCGACGCCGGAGGTTGGCGCGGGACGCGGAAGCCTCCGGTCAGCCGTGCAGGTTTTCGAGGTAAGCCTGGGCGTCCAGCGCGGCGCGGGCTCCGGAACCTGCCGCCGTGATGGCTTGGCGGTACGTGTGATCGACGGCGTCGCCGGCCGCGAAGACTCCGGGGACGTTTGTGCGGGTGGAGGGTTCATCGACCAAGATGTACCCCGCGCCGTCCAAGGCGACTTCGTCGCGAACGAGCGCGGTGCGCGGGTCATGGCCGATCGCCACAAAAAGTCCCGCGACGGGAAGCACCGAGGTCTCGCCCGTGACGGTGTCGGCGAGCGTGACGGATTCGAGGGTCTCGCCGCCGGAAAGCTCGGAGACTGTCTTGTTCCAGTGAATCTCGATCTTGGGGTCGGCCGCGACGCGGTCGGCCAGCACCTTCGACGCACGGAACTGGTCGCGGCGGTGGATCAGGTGGACCTTCGAGCCGAAACGTGTGAGGAAAAGCGCCTCCGTCAGCGCCGAGTCGCCGCCTCCGACAACGGCTATCTCCTTGTCTTTGAAGAAGAAACCGTCGCATGTTGCGCAGTACGACACGCCCTTGCCTGAATAAAGCCGTTCGCCCTCGAGGCCGAGCTTCTTGTACGCCGAGCCGAGCGCGAGAATCACCGCTTTCGCCTTGTAGGTCGAAGAGTCTGTGACGACAGTCTTGACGTCGCCTTCGAGCCGGAGCTCTGTCGCGTCTTCGTACTCGACCGAAGCGCCGAACTTCTGTGCCTGGGCCTGGAACTTGTCCATGAGGTCGGGACCCATGATCCCATCGGGCCAGCCCGGGAAGTTCTCGACTTCGGTGGTGTTCATGAGCGCTCCGCCCGCCTCGAGGGCGCCGGCCACGACCAACGGTTCGAATCCCGCGCGCGCTGTGTATATGGCGGCCGTCCAGCCGGCAGGGCCGGATCCGACGATGACGACGTCGTGAACTTTCTCAGTCATGTCTGCCTTTCGTAGGTGTCGAGAAGTGAACGCGCGCGAAGGGGCCTGCTATTCCCGACGTCCGGGTCCGGCTTCCGCGCGCCGCTGCAGCGGGGCGCACCATTCATCACTCGACGGTGATCTCCGAAATGTCGAGCCTGTACTTCTTGGCGCTCTCCTTCGACAGCTCCGGGAACCAGAGGATGACGGTGTCGGTGGCCACCGATTCCGAAGCTGAAAGGGTCAATCCCGGCTTGAGTCCGCCTTCGGCGACGACGTCGCCGCTGTTGGGCGAAGACTCCGAGGAGTTGCGCCACTCGACTTTCCCGCCGGAAAGCTTGGATTCGATTTTGACAGAGGTCACTTTCGATTTGCCCGAAAGCTTGATGGCCAAGCCTATCCCTTCTTTGTTCTTGTTGTAGGAGGCGTCTCCGTACCACCAGGACTGCCACGAGGTCGAGGGCTTTCGATCCGTCAGATACCTGATTTGAGAGGGATTGTCCTGTTCGTTGACTGTGGACGGTTCCATCTGGGCGCCGTAGGGGTTGAGGAGGGAGACGCTCGAGACTTTCGGCTCGGGAAGCTTGTCCGGATCCTCTTTCTTCGTCGGGCTCTCAGTCGGTTTTTTGGCGCTGCTTGGAGCCTTGGTCGGCTCCAGCGACTTCGTGGCCGTGGGCTTGGTCGTGGAGACGCTCGTCGGAGAGAAGAACTTGAAAACGGCCCAGGCCCCGACGACGAGGATGAGCACAAGGGCAAGCGCCACAACGACCTTCGAGGGATTGTAGAGCGGCCTGTCGATCTCCTCTCCGGCCAGGTTTCCGGGAGAAACCGGCTCCTCGGGCTGAGCGCCGAGAAGCCAGGGGTCTTCCTGGGCTGCCGAAGCCGTTTGACTTGCCGGAGCCGCGTGGCCTTGCGAAGGCGCCTGGCCCGGAGAGGCCTGGCCCGGCGCAGACGTCTGGCCGCCCGAGGAAACGGGCATGCGAACAGTGGCCGCCCCCGCCGCATTGCCCGAGTGAGGCAGGAACGACGGAGGCATTTCGGAGGCCTCCTCTGTTTTCGCCGCCGAGGATTTGCCTTTCCCTTTGCCTGCCTTGGCGCGGTTTGCTTCCGCCGCGGCATGGCCCGCGGCTTGTTTCTCCGCCGACTGCCCGGCGAGCGTTGCCTCGCCTCTCCCCGCGTCCGCTTTCCGTTTCTCCTCCCCGACGAAGCCGGCCCCATCGTCAGCGGAAGAGCCGGAGGGCTTTGACGGAGTGCGAGCTGCTTCGGCTGCGGGATCGGCTGCATTGGCCGCCTGCAAAGATTCCGAAGGCCCGGTTGCCTGCAAAGACACCGCCGTCTGAGAGAGCTCGACTTGAGTCTGAGAAAGCTCGGCTTGCCTCGCCGCGTCGGCGGCCGCGCCGCCGCTTGCTTTATTTTTGCCCTGCGGGGACTTCTTCTTGCCGCCTTGAGTCTTCTTCTTGCCTTGTGACGCCTTCTTGCCTTGTGACGCCTTCTTGCCTTCTGCGGTCTCCTTGTCCCCCGTCGCCGCGGTTTCAATCGTCTTGTCTTCAGAGACCTCGTCCTCGGGGCCGTCCGCAATGCTCACGTAGTCGCCTTCGGGGGCGTCGCCGAAGTCTTCGGGACGGAAGATGGCGGTGGCCGAGGGATCGACCGCCTCGGGGTGCTCCTCCGCGAAGGCGCCCAGACTCGACCATTTCGGCTTCATGCCGCCGGACTTGACGGAATCGTCGGAAAGGGGGTCGATGTCGCTGCGCGCAGAGCCGGTTTCGTCCGGGGCCCCCTGCCCTCCGGCGGCCGGCTCGCCGCCCCGATTCGCGTCCGCCTCCTTCGGTGCGCGGTCGGAAGAGTCTCCCGCCGCGGCCGGCTCGGCCGACGGCGAGGCCGATTTGCCTGAGGTTTTCGTGGAAGGGAACTCCGAGGGCTCGACGGCGCCCCAGGGAGCGAGCTCGCGAACAAGGTCGGCCGGGGACAGCGCGCCCAATCCTCGGAGCTCTCGCGTGCACGTGCTGCGCAGCGCTCCGGGCAGGGAGCCGTTTTCGGCTGCGGACCGCAGAACGGCGTCGGCCTTGGATTGCCCGTCTCCGGTGAGGAGTCGGGCCAGGAGAACCGCGATCCCCCGAGATTCCATGCGGTCTGCCTGAGAGCTGGACATCGAATCCGCGCGAAGGTTGGCCAACGCCGCCTCGACGCCCAGCCCGTCGATGAAGACCTCGCCCAACACGCCCACCCGGACGTGCTGAGGCGCCAGCTGAAGATGGCGGACTCCTCTGGCCCGCGCCGAGTTCAGCGCGCTCGCGACCTCGCCCGTGAGCGCCTGCGCTTGGTCGGGGGCGAAGGGGGCGCCGTGGAGATAGGCGGACAGCGGCGTCCCGAGCGGGATCTCGGTGGCCACGTAGTGGGCGGCGGGGTCTTCGCCGACGGAGATGATGCGCACGACGTGCGGGTCGTCGATGAGCGAGCTGCGCCTTGCCGCGTCGAGCACCTCGCTCGCATTCGGGTTGCCGGGGTCCAACGCGAGGATGCGCAGCGAGGTCCCGAGGAGCGTGTCGACCACGTTCCATGCTTGAACGCCGGGATACGGCGGCTGCTCGGAAAACGGCTCGGTGAGCCTGTAGCGGCCGGCGATCACTTGACCCGCCTGGGCGAAGCTATTCATGACACTCCCTTCGTGGACACGCGCGAGAACTCCTAACCACGTGTGCGACGCCGTCCATATTACCGGGGAAACTTGATAGGGTCAGGCTCGCCTTGCCAGGGGATTCGAGGGGAATTCCCTTCATGCAGCCTCCTTTGCAGCGGCTGCCCTTGCAGCGGCTTCCCTACGTGCCTTACGGACCTCTTCGGGGCTGAATGAGCGCGAACGGCGTCCCTTGCGAAGCGATTTGACGGTGCCGACGATGAGGAGGGTGAGAAAGAAAGCCAAGAAAACGCCGGTTCCGATGTTTTCCCAGTCAGAACGCACACGCGTCTGTAGCGACTTCGTCACACCCACGGAGGCCCCCGCCTCGTTGAGAATTCTGACGTCGGCGGTTATGTTTCCCGAGCCGAAGGCCCTGACGGGAATGAGGACCTTGGTCGAGGAGCTGGGCGCCAAAGTCGCCTTGACCTTCTTGCCGGCTTTCAAACGCGGGTCGCGCGAGTGCAATTCGACCCAGACGGTGACCGGCACCGGCAGAGAGTTGCCCACGTGAATCGGGATCTCCGATTTCGTGGAGATGATGTTGATCGTCGAGGACCGCTCGGCCGCGATGCTCCTGAGGAAGATCTGTCCGTCGGCTTCGTAGGCCTTGAGGACTTCCGTCCGAGAGTCCCTCGAAGCCCGCCAGGCGACGCCGGTCAGCGAGTAGGCGCGGGCCGTGACCGTCTGGTTGAGCAGCGCTTTGCTTCCGGAGACGTCGACGATGACGTCAAAGTTCTTCCGCGCCGAGTCGATGCGCTCGAGTTCCTTGCGGGTGAGCATCCCCGTCGGCGAGCGATACTCCGGGAGCGAGCTTCGAGCCGCGGTCGACGGGCTTTGGTCGAAGGCGCCGCTCACGGTGGTCGGCGCCACCCACGGCGCCGACATCAAGGCCCGGACCGTTTCGCCCATGTTCTCGGGGCTGAGGGCGCTGTCCGTCGAGGCCTTCGCCGGATCTGCCTGCCCGAGGTAGGGCATGCCCGCGCGGTCCCCTTCTATCAAAGTGACTCGGGACGTGCTCGGCCGCTCCCTGTAGGTGGCCGCCGACAGGCCGAGCACGAGCTGGCGGGCGTCCAAAGCGTCGAGGGTCTCCGATCCCGACGGGGTCGAGTCGGCGTCGGCGTTGTCTGGGAGAGTTCCGGAGAACGCGGCGCTCATGGCGGTGTCCGATGCCAGGGCGGCGGTCGATGTGCCCGGAAGCCGCATCCGCGCCGACGGCGTGGTTCCCTTGCCTCTGACCGGAGTCTGATTGCCGGAGAGCACCGCGGGGCCGCCGCCTGCGCTGGCAAGGCCGGTGGCCGTCAGCGAATCGGTCTGCGGCGGCAAAAGGGCGATGTCCGTGCGCGGGGCGTCGATGTTCAGCCTCGCGGAGATGTCTTCGGAGACCCTCGTCGCGAGGGCCTTTTCGGCATCGAGATAGGCTTTGGCGCACGAGTTGAGCTCGCCGGCGTCGTCGCAGCCGTGCATCCTCGCGGCGACGTCGGAGTCCCCCGGCGCCGTGAGAATGAGCTGGGTGGCGCGCTGGCGGGAAAAGGAGGCGAGCGCCTTGGTCAGATCGGCTCCGGCGACGTCGGCGATGAGCGGGTCGAGGGCGAGCGTCACTCCGGGCGCCGAAAGCTCCTTGACCGCCCGAGGGATTCTTTCCGGGACCGTCGGCGTGCGATGTTCGGCCTGCGACTTCACGGAAGGATTCGAGGCGATTTCGGCGGGGGAAGACGTTAGCGGAATGAGTGCGGCCGTCGGCATCGGCGTCACCGGCGCCGTGGGCGCCATGACGACGATCGAACGGTCTTTGACCCGTTTCTCGCCGATCGTCGCAGAGACTTCGACTCCTCGCGGCCCCCAGTCTTCGTCCGTCGCGCCCCACGGCAGCATGAAGCGCCGGACGGTGAAGGTCAGAGTCGTCGTCGATCCGGCGGGGACGACGACGGAGTCCTTGCGCTCGGCGAGCGTCTCCATGCCCGCCGAGCCTCGGGCGGACCCGGATCCATGGAGGAATGCGAGCACCTGCGAACGCGATCCGGGGACGTTCTTCTGAGCGGCGAGCTTCGAGGCGGAGACCGTGATCGGGGTCGAGCCCGGATTCTTCACCTCCGCAGAAACGCTGAGATTCTCGTCGGGCTGGAGAATCGGAGAGCCCACCGAGGTTATCCGAACGGTCGGCTGTGCCTTCCTCTCCGCCGGGACGGTCGAGGCGGCCCTGCCGATTCGCGCCGGAGCTGACTCCGAGCGAGCGTTCGAGGCTGCGGAGCCGCCCGAAGCTGTGCCCGCATTCGAGAGGCGCTCGCCTGAAGCGCCGTGTGCGCTCGACGCCGTGTGCGTGCCGGAGGCCGGAGCGGCAAAGGCGCCGGAGAGGCAGACGAGCGCGGCCAGAAAGGCCGAAATCCATCGTCCCCCGCGCGACCCGCCCTTGGCGTTGTCCGCAGCTCCCGCCTTGCCTGCGACTTTCACGTCGCCGACGCCCGTCGTCCTGATTGCGTCTTTCACGTCAATCACGTCCCGAAAGGATGGCGCGCGCGGCGGCCACGATTCGGCGTTCGTTCGGGTAGGCGAGGCGCGAGCCGACCTTGTCGATGCGGACCCACTCGACTTTCTCCGCCTCCTGATCGGGGTCGTTTTCCGTTGTCAGGACGCCCGACAGCGCCTCGAGGAGGAAGTGATGGACCACTTTGTGGACGCGGCGGTCGGCGCCCGAGAACCAGTAGTCGATGCTCGCCAGATGGGTGAGAACCCTTCCGAATATGCCGGTCTCCTCCGAAACCTCCCTCACGGCGGCTTCCTCCGGGGTCTCGGTTCCTTCCAGATGGCCCTTGGGAAGGCACCATTCGAGGCGGCCGCCCCTGTTGCGGCGTGCAATGACGGCGACGTAAGCCCATCCGTCTTTGACGGACAGGACCACGCCGCCCGCGCTAGTCTCATTCACCACGGGATAGGGATGGTGGATGGCGGAAACGGCCCGGGGCGTGCGCTTGCGCCGGTGCCGTCCCGTCGGCGAAGGCCGCGGTGCTGATGTCGACATGTTTCTCACGTAGGTTGTGGCGCACCGGAAGTATGCAGAGACGATCGAACATGGCACCCTTATAAGGTGCAACGCGTGAATCCCTCCTACGAACCGATACACAATGCGGCGACAACCGGAGTCAACCGCCGGGCCCTGCTCCTTGCTCAGGGGCATAAGACCCTTGGGTCCCTCCCTCCGGCCATCGATGAACTGGGATCCATTTTCGCAGATGCGGGGCACGAAGTGTCACTCGTGGGAGGGCCGGTCCGCGACGCCTTCCTCGGATTGCCCATTCACGACTTCGATTTGACGACGTCGGCGCCCCCTGAAATCACCGAGAAGCTCCTCTCGTCGTGGGGCGCCGCCACCTGGGACGTCGGCCGAGAGTTCGGCACGATAGGATCCGTCCGCGACGACCTGACTGTGGAGGTGACCACGTATCGGTCCGACTCTTACGAGGTCGGCTCGCGCAAACCGAAGGTCGACTTCGGCCACACTCTCGAGGGCGACCTCTCTCGGCGCGACTTCACCGTCAACGCCATGGCCGTCCGGCTCCCCGAGCTTGAGCTGGTCGACCCGTGCGGCGGCCTCGACGACCTCGTCGGCGGGGTTTTGAGAACCCCCGTAACCGCGGTTCAATCCTTTGACGACGATCCCCTGCGGATCATGCGCGCGGCCCGCTTCGCCGCGCAGCTGGGGTTCGACGTGGGCGAGGACGTCATGTCCGCCATGGCCGAGATGGCCGAGCGCCTGGCGATCGTCTCCGCCGAGCGGATCCGGGCCGAGCTCGAAAGGCTCATGCTCTCGCCCGCGCCGCGCCGAGGAATCGAGCTGCTCGTCTACACCGGCGTGGCCGACGTCGTCCTTCCCGAGATCGCCCGGCTGCGCGACACGGCGGACGAGCACAATCGCCACAAGGACGTCTACGAGCACACGCTCACCGTCGTCGATCAGGCGATCGCCCTCGAGGACCCCGCGTCCAAGGAGGAGTACGAGGCGTACCTTCTGGGAGGCGAACTTGCGGGCCCCGACCTCACGCTGCGGCTGGCCGCCCTCTTCCACGACGTCGGCAAGCCGCGCACGAGGCGTTTCGAGAAAGACGGATCGGTCACGTTCCGGGCCCACGACGTCGTCGGCGCGCGCATGGCGGCCAAGCGGATGGCGGCGCTGCGCTTCGACAAGCAGACAGAGAAGGACGTGGCGAGGCTCGTCGAGCTGCACCTGCGCGCCTTCGGATTCTCGGAGGCCGGATGGACCGATTCGGCCGTGCGCCGTTTCGTGCGCGACGCCGGGGACCTGCTTCCGCATCTCATGCGCCTCATTCGCGCGGACGTGACGTCCCAAAACCGCCGCAAGGTCGGCAGGCTTCAGGCGGGCAACGACGAGCTCGCGGCGCGCATCCGCGACCTCGCCGAGCAGGAGGCGCTCGACGCCATCCGTCCTGACCTGGACGGCGCCCGCATCATGGAGATCCTCGGCCTCAAGCCCGGGCCCGAGGTCGGCGCCGCCCGCAACCACCTGCTCGAGCTCCGCCTCGACGAGGGCCCCCTCGGCGAGGAAGAAGCCGAACGCCGCCTGCTGGCCTGGTGGGCCGAGCGAAGCTCCGGCGCGAAGGACTCCGCTCCAGCCGCCGGCGCCGCTTCGAGCGAGCCGTGAGCGTCGTCGCGGATCTGTCGGCGCTCGCGAAATCCGTCGGCTTTCGCAAGCTCCTGGGCGTGCGGCTCGTTTCCCAGGTCGGAGACGGCATGTTCCAGGCCGGGCTGGCCTCCCTGTTCTTTTTCAGCCCGCAGTCCATGACCTCTGCGGCCGGGGTCGCTGCGGCCATCGTCGTGATGTTCGGGCCGTACAGCCTCGTCGGCCCCTTTTTCGGCCCGCTCCTCGACAGGTGGCGACGTCGCCAAATCCTCCTGTTCGGAAACGCCGTGCGCTGCCTCTTCGCGCTGTGCGTCGCCGCGGCCACGTGGGGATCGGCCGGGATCGGGATCGTCTACGCGCTGACGCTCAGCGCATTGGGCCTGAGCCGTTTCCTCCTTTCCTGCCTTTCGGCCGGGCTGCCGTCGGTCGTCGGCGAACGCGAGCTCCTGACCGCCAATTCCGTGGTCCCCACGCTCGGCGGGCTGGCGATGGGGATCGGCGCCGTCGCCGGTTTTCTCATCCGCGTTTTGCTCCCGGAAGGATCCTCGCGGGACGTCGCCTCGCTGTTCGTCGCGGCGGTTCTCTACCTCGCCGCCTCCGGCCTGGCGAGCCTCCTGCGCCCCGACCAGCTGGGCCCGAAGCGCGAAGGGCTTGGATCGCAGCCGGCTTCGCCCTCCTTTCGCTCGACGGTTCGCGACCTCGTCGGCGCCGCGGTCTATCTGACCCGCAGGCGGACCCCGGCGTTGGCCCTCGCGACGATGTCCTTCCATCGATTCGTGTACGAGATGGAATTCATCACGATCATCCTCGTCTCAAGGAACCTCCTCGCCGAGCCGTCCGACGCCGACGCCGGCCTCGCTTATTTCGGCACGCTCGGCGGGGCGATGGTCGCCGGGCAGTTCGTCGCCGTCGTCCTCACGCCGATCGCCCACGAGAAGATCGCCCCTTGGCGGTGGGTCGTCACCTGCCTCATCGGGGGATCCGCGGGTCAGGCGACCTTCGTCCTCGCCCCGAGGACGGGCACGCTGGCGGTCGGGGCGTTCTTCGTCGGCCTCGGGGTGCAGGGCGCCAAGATCGCCGTCGACACGATCGTGCAGTCCGATGCCTCTGACGCCTATCGCGGACGAGCCTTCGCCCTGTACGACGTCTTGTTCAATCTGGGCGTGTGCGCGGCGGCGGGGGTCGGCCTCGTTGCGCTTCCCGACGTCGGATGGTCGCGCGAGGTTCAAACGGCGCTGTTCGCGCTCGTCTGGATCTTGGCTCTCGTCTTTTTCTGGGCCATGGCGCGGCTCGGCGGGAATCCCAGGGACGCAGGCTCTCCTTCGGACGAAACAGCCCCTCCCGCGGAGGAAACAGACCCTTCTTCGGATGAAACAGGCTCCCAGGCAACGGACTCAGAGCTCGAAAAGGGGGAGGCGAAGCCCTAGGCGGGAAAGGCGAAGCCCCAGGCGGGCGAAAAGTGTGACACGCGCTTGTTTTCGCGCATTGACGGCTATGGCGTGCGGTCCATAGGGCAGACTAGATTAGATGTACACGATCGAGGAGGGTGGAGCCTAGATGGCCTCGCAGGATGAAGAGCCTTTGCCCGGCTCCCAGACGGCCTCACAGGAAGAGCCGTCGAAGTCGGCCGAAGCGGACGGCGGGTCGGGCGGGAACGCCGAGTCGACAGTGCGCAAGGTCATGGCGGAGCACGCCGCACAGGATCGGGGGCGGACCCTTCCTGCGGGGATGAAGGCGCTCATCGTCCTCTCCCTTGTGACGTTCGGCTGCATCGGGCTGCACGAGGTCAGCAACCTGTTCGGCCCGGCCTTTTTTGCGCTCACGCTCGTCCTCACCGTGCGGCCCATCCACAGGTGGCTCATACGCAAGGGGCTGCCTCCCTGGCTTTCGGCCATCTTCACGATGACCGCCCTGTTCGGCTTCCTGCTGGGAATGGTCGGCCTGACCGTGTGGTCCCTGATCGACCTTCCCGAAACTCTCAAGGGCTATTCGGGAAGCTTTAAAGGCCTCGTCCAGAACGTCGTCGACCTGGCCGAAAAGTACAATCTCTCTTCGGGCAAGCTTTCCAAAGACCTGCTCGACAACCTCGATTTCGACAAGATCGTCACAGCGGTCACCACCGTTCTCGAATACTTGACCTCCGCGGGAAGCCTGCTCGGAATGATCGCCTTGTCGATGCTTTTCATCACCGTCGACACGATGACGATGAAGTTCCGTTCGAAGATCGTCTACGAACACGATTCGCATTTCCACGACGCCCTCGAAGGCTTCGAAGGGCGGGTCCGCCAGTACTGGATCGTCTCCTCGATCTTTGGCGCGATCGTCGCGGTCATCAACGGGATCGTCCTGGCCTTCCTCCATGTGCCCATGCCGGCGGCGTGGGCGATATTCAGCTTTGTCACGAACTACATACCGAACATCGGCTTCGTCATCGGCCTCGTGCCGCCCGCGCTCTTGGGGCTGCTCGATTCCGGCTGGCTCACGGCCCTGTGGGTGGTGATCGCCTACAGCGTCATCAACTCCGTGATCCAGGGGATCTTCCAGCCGAAGATCACGGGCGACGCCGTCGGCCTGTCGACAACCGTCACTTTCCTTTCGCTTCTTTTCTGGACCGTCGTCATCGGCCCCCTAGGCGCCATCCTGGCCGTCCCGCTTACGCTTTTCGCGAAGGCGCTTCTCATCGACTCGAGCGTTCAGACCAGATGGCTCGAAGTGTTCGTCATCCCCGAGTCCGAAGCGAAAAAACGTTATGACAGCGGTTTCTACGACGTCGAGAACCCCGCCGACGACGACTTCGTCGATTTTATGTCCGCCGAGCTCGACGAACACTCGGAATCCGAGCGCTCCAAAGCGGGATTGGGCCGTTCCAAGGTGAGGTTGCGGCGCAAATCGGCCCCGGAAGGCGGAGAGTCCGGAGGCTGAGAAAGCTATCCGCCGCCTTCAGCCAAGGCTGCGCAGGATGAGCATTCAAGATAATCTAAGAAACAAGCCAAACAGTCCTCTATATACTAGGTGCCTCACGGAACCGTTTCGATTCCGAGAGAGAACACGGGAGGTCCGATGCCCACCACTACCGGAAACGTGCGGGGAGACAAGGACACACAGGCAACTTCGCACAAGTTGGCGAAGGGGCGTTCCACAGAGGCGACCGAGCACGCCGAAGGACGACGCAAAGGGAAGCCCAAGCGCAAGCGCGGCTGGAACTATCCCAGAAGGGGATACGGGCCGATTCATCGGTGGATCCCCAGCTGGCGGGTCGTCCTCGCGTCCTTCATCTCGATGTTCGCCCTACTCGTCGGGTCCTTCGTCGCGCTGTACGCCACCACGGAAATTCCCGAGCCGGACGATTTCGCCTTGGCGCAGACCACCACCGTCTACTATTCCGACGGCGTGACAAAGATGGGGACATTCGCGGACTACGAACGCGAACCCGTCAAATTGAAGACGCTGCCGAAGCATCTTTCGAACGCACTCGTGGCTTCCGAGGACTCGACTTTCTACACGAACAACGGCGTCTCCCCGAAGGGCATCTTCCGCGCGCTCGTCAACAACATCAAAGGCGGTCCGAGACAGGGCGGCTCCACCCTGACCCAGCAGTACGTCGAGCGTTACTATCTCGGCAGCACGAAAGGGTACTTGGGCAAGATCAAAGAAGCCATCCTAGCCATAAAAATCGACAAGCAGCAGTCCAAGGACCAAATCCTCGAAAACTATCTCAACACCATCTACTTTGGCCGCGGAGCCTACGGAATTGAAGTGGCTTCCCAGAAGTACTTCGGCATTCCCGCAAGCAAGCTCTCCGTTTCGCAAGCCGCGCTGCTCGTCGGTATCATTCCCGGTCCCACGATTTACGATCCTGCCGTCAACCCCCAAAAAGCGAAAGAAAAGTGGGATCGCGTCCTCGACCGAATGGTCGGCGAGGGTTATCTGAGCAAAGCGGACAGACAGGCCCAGAAGTTCCCCGATACGATTGAGCGCAAGCAGGCCACGGCCTTCAAAGGCCCCAACGGATACCTTCTTTCCGCGGTGAGCAACGAGCTCCTCGCGAGCGGCAAGTTCACTCTCGACGACCTCAATCAGGGCGGTCTGAAGATTGTGACGTCGATCGACAAAGACAAGCAGGACGCCGCGGTGGCGGCCGTCAACGGGCTGCCCAAGGACCGGCCGAAGAACAACTACGTCGGCCTCGTCTCAGTCGACCCTCGGAACGGTGAAATCTATGCGATGTACGGCGGCGCGGACTACCTCGCGCGCCAGCGCAACTCGGTGACGCAGGACCGCGCGCAGGCGGGTTCCACCTTCAAACCTTTCGGTCTGCTCGCCGCGCTCCAGAAGGACTATTCGCTCTCGAAGACATACGATTCGAAGACCCCCAGAACTTTCTACAACGGCTCTGTCACCGTTCAGAACTTCGACGGAAAGGACCGCGGCCGGATCGACCTCGTCACTGCGACGAAGCATTCGGTCAACACCGTCTTCGCCCAGCTCAACGACACCGTGGGTCCCGCGAACACCAGGAAGGCTGCTGTTGAATCGGGGATTCCCGATTCGACGCCGGGACTGGACAACAACCTGACGAACATCCTCGGCTCGGCCTCTCCCCGCCCGATCGACATGGCCAAAAGCTATTCGACCTTCGCCAATCAAGGGGTGACCACCACCCCGCACATTGTGCGCGCGGTCGAGGACAGAAAAGGCCAGTCTAAGTACAAGGGTCCGACGGCTGGAAAGCGGACGTTCGAAAAGGAGACGATGAACCAGCTCAACTACGCCTTGCAGTCGGTGACCGAGAGCGACGGAACGGGTTCGACTGCGGGTGCCCTCGGCAGGCCGGTCGCCGGCAAGACGGGAACGTCGTCCGGACCCTGGTCCGCGTGGTTCATCGGCTATATCCCGCAAATGGTCACGGTCGTGGACATGTACCAGATCGGCGCGAACGGCAAGGAGGAGATTCTCACTCCCTTCGGCAAGTACTACTACGGCATTGGAGGAGGATCGTTCCCCGCCGAGATATGGCTTCGATACATGAAGAAGGCCACCGCGGGCATGGAGGTTGAGAAGTTCGCGAAGCCTTCGTACGTGCCAAAGAGGTCCGACGGCGACAGCCGCGTCCCGACGAAGAAAAAGACCGCGACGCCGACGCCCGCCCGCACGACTGGTCCCACCGCAACGCCGACCCCGAGCGGGACAACGGGCACGCCCGAGCCGACCACAAGTTCCACGGATGACGACGACGATCACAAGCATCCGTCGCCTGATCCTTCAGATCAAGACGAGACTGATCCGCCAACGCATCCGACGCCTCAGACTCCCGTGCAGCCTAGCGAGGGTCCTCCCAACGGGCCCGCCAACAGAAACGGAGGCAGAAACGGCTACGGCGGCCAGCAAGGCTATGGCGGACAAGGCGGCTACGGAGGCTACGGACGTTATGGAGGCTACGGAGGTTACGGGGGCTACGGCGCCGCAGGAGGTTAGCGTGACTGCGGCCCGCGGGCCTTCCTGCCCATGTGGAAGCGATGGCGTGAAGCCTGCGATCCGAGTAAACTTGTAACTCGGTGTGTTTTCCCGGCGGGAAGACCCCGAAACGCATTGTCCCTCCTGTCATGGAAAGACCATGACCGCATAGACCAGAGGAGGTGGGAACAGCATGCGTGATTACGAGATGATGATCATCATCGATCCGACCGTCGACGAGCGCAACATCACAACCTTCGTCGACAAACTGCTTCAAGTCGTCCCCAATGAAGGCGGCACGCTGGAGAAGGTCGATATTTGGGGCAAGCGCCGCCTTGCCTACGACATCAACAAGCGCTCCGAAGGCATCTACGTGGTCGTCGACATGAAGGCGACGCCGGAAACCGCTCAGGAGCTCGATCGTCAGCTTGGCCTGAACGAGGCCATTCTTCGCACGAAGCTGCTGCGCGCAGAGGCCTGAGGCCAGTACACCGAAGGAGAAACATGGCAGGCGAACCGATCATAACCATCGTCGGGAATTTGACCGGCGATCCAGAACTCCGATACGTGAGTTCGGGTACGCCCGTCGCGTCTTTCACCGTCGCGTCGACCCCGCGTACGCTCAACCGTCAAACTCAGCAATGGGAAGATGGCGAAGCGATGTTCATTCGCTGTTCTGTGTGGCGCGAATATGGCGAGAATGTCGCCGAATCGCTGGCCAAGGGCATGCGGGTGCTTGTCACCGGCCGGTTGACCGTCCGCAGTTACGAGTACAACGGGCAGCAGCGCACGAGCCTCGAGATGCAGGTCGACGAGATTGGTCCATCGTTGCGCTATGCGCGAGCTCAAGTGACGAAGGTTACGGGCGGCGGTTCAGGAGGCGGAAACTTCGGTGGCGGCAACAGCTACCAGGGCGGAGGCGGCTACGGTGGCGGACGCGCCTCGTACGACGCGCCCCAAGGGGGTTCCGCGTACGACCCGTGGAGCAGCGGCCCGCAGGGTGGTTCCGCTTTCGACGATAACCCCCCGTTCTGATTCGCAATTCGACTTTCTTGGCGGCATGCTAGCCGCCTGGTGGTTTCGGCCACCGCAACTGAAGGAGCATGACTATGGCGAAGCCGGTTCTTCGCAAACCAAAGAAAAAGGCCAATCCTTTGAAATCGGCCAAAATCGACAACATCGATTACAAGGACACCGCCACGCTGCGCAAGTTCATTTCGGACCGGGGCAAGATTCGCGCCCGCCGCGTCACAGGTGTCACCGTTCAGGAGCAGCGCAAGATCGCTCGCGCCGTGAAGAATGCGCGCGAAATGGCACTGCTTCCCTACTCGAGCTCGGCTCGCTGAGGAAGGGTGAGCATATGAAGATCATCCTCACCCACGACGTTGACCGCCTTGGCATGGCCGGGGACGTTGTCACGGTCAAGGACGGCTATGGCCGCAACTATCTCATTCCCCGCGGCTATGCTGTGCGTTGGACGAAGGGCGGCCAAAGGCAGATCGATCAGATCGCTGAGGCTCGCCGCCGCCGCGCCATCGAATCTCTCGAAGAGGCAAACGCGATCCAAGAGGCGCTGGAGGCCAACGTACTGACGATCACGAAAGCCGCGGGAGACAACGGACGCCTGTTCGGCGCCGTGACAAACGCGGAAATCGCGGAAGCCGCCCATGCGGCAACGGGCAAGAAGGTCGATCGCCGCACGATCACCGTTACTTCTCCCATCAAGTCGACCGGGTCCTATAAGGCTGCGGCGAAGCTTCACGACGACGTCGTCGCTAATATCGCGATTGAGGTCGTAGCTGAAAAGAAGAAGAAAAAGAAGTAGCCGACCAGCGAAAGCGTCAGTCGACTAGCGAAAACGCCCTGCCCGCCTGAATCATTTCGACTTCGCGGCGGTGGGGCGTTTCGCTGTATTCTGATTGCTCCATGCGATCGTATATGCACTCGTAAGTGGGTGTGGCATCGGATTGGATCACTTCCGGTGTGCAATACCTGAGACGGCGAAGAATCAGCCGGTTAACTGGTTAGCTGAGTGCGAGTATGGGGCGCATGCTCGTCAATCCAACAGGCGACGTCGGCTGGCATTTCATCATGCATGCTGGGCCAAACGCCGAAGAAGTTCTCGAGCGTGGCGTCGAGAATATCGAGAACGTCCGCGGGTCCGACCTGCAATTTCTCTTGAAGTCGCTTGAAATGGCTTCGAGAAATCCGTTCTAGGCGTTCATCGCCGAAAAAGGGAAGGCCAAGTTCGGCGTGATTGGGGTAAGCGGCGGTGGAAACAAGATCATAGGCGGGAGAGAGTTTTGCCGTCTTCCGATCGGGATAGATCAACGACCAGTTCTTTAAATGTGCGTCACCGTTGCCGACGAGGAGATTGAAGACGATTCGACGGATCGTCTCCTGGAGAGAATCATGGTCGTATCCTCGAAAAGCAAGGCCTGCGACGGTTTCGACATTCGATTTGTACTTGCTTTCGCCCATTCCAAAACGTCCCAGAACCTGAGCAAAATCCTCAATGTGAACTCGACCGTTGTCGGTACGGTCAAATCGCAGAATGGTGTAGGCAACCTCCTCATCAGAGACCCAAGCACCATCTCCGAGATCGTCGATCTGATCACGGCGATATAGCTTCACATCGGGTACTTCAATGCCGATGCTTCCGGCCAGTTTCATAACAGCGAACTCGTTGACGGGAAGATTCGGATAGTGCCCGTCAGGCGTCTTCAGTATGACGTCCCCTGATTCTCCGTGAGCTGGCAGGACGAGCCTGTCCCCTTGTCGACAGACGGAAAATTTCATCGTCATACCGGCCAGCGAGGCGCGTACGGGGAAACGCGGCGTGGATTCCAGAGGATCCGGAATGTGAATGACGTCGGCGACGTCGATGTTCGCAGTGATATCCGGATCTGGGACTACCTCGACGGCACCGGGAAGGTCTCGCCCGATTCGACCGAGCAAGGCCATCTCGCTATAAATGCTTACCCCCTGCTCGCGAGCAACGAGTTCCCGTAAACGCCCCTCTGGCAGAAGGTTCGAGAACCACTGCGGCACTTGGTTTGTTGCGCTCGGCTGTCTGCGAGGATGATTTTCGAACCACTGTCCAAGGACTGGCCGCTTTGAGCGATTCCAGTAATCTTCGTCGAAGACGAACTTGGTGTATCGACCACGATGCTGAAGGATCCCCACGTGTTCACCATGGAGTAGTACGGCATAGGCCGAGGATGCGCCGTTCATGACAGTGGCCCCGTGTCAACGGCCGGATCACCGTCGTCGAAGATGAAGTCCTCCAAAGGAGGCCGATCCTCTTGCCCGTAGGCGGTGCGCGCGTCGAGGAAGTCATTGAGGTAACGCCGAAGAACCCCGGATCTCATTCTGAGGAAGTCTTCGTGGCGGTTCTCTTGAAGGGCGCTCAGCATCTTTTCGTCGAGAAGAAGCGAGTCAAGGTTGGTTTCCGCACTTGCACGCTCGATGAATTCTTGGCGGTCGACGAAGGAAATGAGCCGGTTCGCGGCGAATCCCGCGCTTTCCGCGGAATCTGGCGCAAGCTTGATCGTCACGGCTTGCGGCGTGGAGTCGTTTTCGAGCTGATCGGCAAGCTCGTCCGGCGTCATGGCAGAGTTCGTTCGAACGTCAACCGGATGCTTGTTCCACAAGGCTGCGAGGACGACTTTTGAATTCGCCCGATCCGTGCGGAACGTTGTCAGATCGAGAAGGTTGGTGAAGTCGCTTTCCGGTTTTATTGTCAGTTCAGCGGCTTTGATGAGCCGCTGAACTGAGCTGGACTCCTTGCCCGGCGCGATGAGCTTGGCCATGTAGCGCAAATCTCTTTGTGAGCCGCTGATGCCTAGTGTTTCGGCTCCCACGCTCGTTCGCCAGAACCATCTGCTGATGAGCTCGAGATTGCGATCATGTGGTTCCGGGAACAGTGCAAAGAATCTGGTGAGAACCAGAAGTTGGAAGCGGAAGGGAAGGAAGGTCATATGCGGAACGCCGGCGATCTGCTGGAGGAATCGAATTGCCGATACCAGTGCGCGCTCAGTCTCTTTGTAAGCCTCCTCTTTGTTCTCTTCGGGGAAGGCGCTGACATTTCGGCGCGACGGCGAAAACTCGTTGTGGAGGTCGCGGGTGATATCTGGGTGCCTGCGGACGAGCAGGGCTTGCACCACCACTTTGTCGTCTAGCCTGCCGAAACGAGTCTGCTCGTTTACGTGCATTGCGATCCCTGAGGTAGTGAGCCCACGGTCGGGTCCGCCGTGGATGGCGTCAAAGATCTCCGCGGGATTGAGCCGCTTGCCACGGG
>ERZ773038.52-NODE-52-length-77772-cov-5.927699_pt1 | contig 77772 bp, 73 predicted proteins | sample MGYA00511665_ERZ773038 | MGnify/ENA primary metagenome ERZ773038 (study PRJEB29015, sample SAMEA2737966) | human oral metagenome | biome: human oral; feature: human-associated habitat; material: dental | place: China | collected 2028 ... | reverse complement strand
AGGCTATATTAATATTACTAGGAGTGATATACTTGTCCATTAAACGATCAATCGTTATTGGCGAGCCTAAAACAGCTGGCGCAAGTACAGAGAAAAAGAAGAAAGAGAAATCTAAAAGCACAGGTACTACCATAACAGGAAAAATCGGTAAGGAAACGTTGACACCTGTGGGGATTGTACGGGATAAGTCCGTATTACAAACGTCGATGCCCCCTGAACAGCGCGAACCACGTGTATATAATCCTGACGGTAAAGTTCTGGTTATCGTGGAATCACCTGCTAAGTCTAAAACCATTGAAAAGTTTTTAGGGCCTAATTATGTGGTAAAAGCCAGTATGGGCCATTTACGGGATTTGCCTAAATCGCAGATGGGTATCGATATCGAACACGGTTTTACACCTCGTTACAGCAATTTGGTGAGCCGCAAAAAGGTCATTGATGAACTCATATCTTATGCTGATGACAGCAGTGCCGTCTTACTGGCGACTGACCCGGACCGCGAAGGTGAAGCCATTTCCTGGCACTTAGCGTACATTTTAAATGTTGATCCTACATCTACGTGTCGTATCACATTTAATGAAATTACTAAATCCGCTGTAGCGGATGCGCTTAATGCGCCGCGCACCATCGACATGAATATGGTGGATGCTCAGCAGGCGAGACGTGTATTGGACCGTATTGTGGGGTATAAATTAAGTCCACTTTTATGGAAAAAGGTATGTAAAGGTCTCAGTGCCGGTCGTGTACAGTCCGTAGCGGTACGTCTTATTTGCGAGCGGGAACGTGAGATTCAAGCCTTTGTTCCACAAGAGTACTGGAGTATTGAAGGCAATTTTGAGACGTCGAAGAAAGAGTCCTTTAAAGCTGAGTTAACACATATTAAAGGTGAGAAAATCGATATCACCGCTGAAGGTCAAGCACAATCCGTGGTTGATGCTATCGGCGATGCTGATGCGGTGGTGACGAATATCGAGAAACGTAAGCGATCTCGTAAAGCGGCACCTCCGTTTACGACATCCACATTACAACAGGATGGTGTGCGTAAGTTGAATTTTGGTGCTAAGAGGACCATGATGATTGCACAACATCTTTATGAAGGTTTGGAAATCGGCTCATACGGTCATGTAGGTCTGATCACTTATATGCGTACGGATTCTACGCGCATTTCCAAGGAAATGCAGGTAGCGGCGAAGGACTTTATTATTCGTACATATGGTGATGAATATTATCCATCCCGTCCTAATGTATACGGCTCAAAAGGTTCCGCTCAGGATGCGCATGAGGCGATTCGTCCGACCTCTCTTGAGTTGACACCTAAAATGGTGGAACCGTTCTTAAGTCGTGATGAACTCAAGTTGTATACATTAATCTGGAATCGATTCATGGCAAGCCAAATGGCACCGCAACAGAATGAGTCCACAACGGTTGAGCTTTCAGTTCATGATGAATATACATTTAAAGCGACGGGGACCCGTGTATTGTTCCCCGGGTTCAGTGTCGTTTATGAAGACTCTAAAAAAGATGAATCTCCACAATTGCCGGCACTTAAGAAGAATGATGTGGTTCATACCGTTGAAGTATTGCCTGAGCAGCATTTTACACAGCCACCTCCACGATACTCGGAAGCGAGCCTCATCAAAACTTTGGAAGAGCTCGGCATCGGACGTCCTAGTACCTATGCTCCGATTCTGGATACGATTGTGAGCCGCAACTATGTGGAAAATACAAACAAACAGTTTGTTCCGACAGAGCTGGGTTTTGTCGTGGTAGACTTTTTAATTGCCTATTTTGAAAAAATCATCAATACCGGTTTTACCCGTGATTTGGAAGAAGAACTTGATGCCATCGCAACCGGTAAAGATACATATTTGAAGGTATTAACAGATTTTTATAAGGTTTTTGCAAAAGAATTAGAGGAAGCCAATGATGTGGAGCGTGTTGAAATCGCATCTATGGAGAGTGATGAAACATGTGAAGTCTGCGGTAGTCCTATGGTTTATAAATTCGGACGTTACGGTAAATTTTTAGCTTGCTCCAATTTCCCTGAGTGTAAGAATACAAAACCTATAACCGTAGGGACCGGTGTAACCTGTCCTAAGTGTAAAGAAGGGGAAATCGTAGAACGCAAGTCTCGCAGGGGTCGTTTATTCTACGGCTGTAATCGATATCCACAATGCGATTTTACACTGTGGGATAAACCGACACATGACTTTTGTGATACATGCGGATCGATTATGGTTGAAAAAACGTATAAGAACGGAACGACAAAAAAATTCTGTTCTAATGAGTCATGTCCTACACGTCCGCCTAAGAAAACTAGAAAGAAAAAGAGTGAACCCGTTGCTGAGGAGTCTAAATAAAAAGCTCCGTTGCGGGTAGCGCTATAGAGGAATAACTATTGAATACAAAACATGTCATCGTCATCGGTGCCGGACTCGCCGGCTCCGAGGCGGCCTGGCAGTTAGCTAATCGCGGCGTTCATGTGGAGCTATATGAAATGCGTCCACATAAAAGTTCGCCTGCTCATCAGACGGATCAATTCGCCGAACTCGTATGCAGTAATTCGCTACGGGCTGGTAATATCGAGAACGCCGTAGGTCTTTTAAAGGAGGAGATGCGTCGCTTAGGGTCTCTCATTATGGAATGCGCCGATGCTACGGCTGTTCCCGCGGGAGGGGCTTTGGCGGTGGATCGTCATTTATTCAGTGAAATGGTGACTCGAAAGATAAAAGCTCACCCGAATATTACGGTCCATCATGAGGAAGTTACAGATATTCCGTCAGAGGGGACTGTAATCTTTGCATCGGGTCCACTTACATCTGAAGCATTGGGTGATAAGATAAAAACACTTACCGGTGAAACGGGATTCTATTTCTATGATGCGGCGGCACCGATCGTGACGGCTGAATCCTTAAATTACGATAAGGTTTTTGCGGCCTCCCGATATGATAAAGGTGATGCGGATTATCTTAACTGTCCTATGACAGAAGAAGAATACAAAGCGTTCTGGCATGAATTGATCACGGCTGATGCGGTACAGACGAAAGACTTTGAAAAGGAAATATATTTTGAAGGATGTATGCCTGTAGAAATCATGGCGAGCCGCGGCGAAGATACATTGCGTTACGGTCCATTAAAGCCTGTAGGTCTTATAGATAAGAGAACAAATGCGGAATCGTATGCGGTTGTACAATTGCGTAAGGAGAATAAGGAAGGCACCATGTTCAATTTGGTCGGTTTTCAGACTCATTTGAAATGGGGTGAGCAGAAACGTGTATTCGGCATGATTCCGGGACTTGAAAATGCGGAGTTCGTTCGGTATGGTGTGATGCATCGCAACACATATATCAATTCGCCCGAGTTATTGAACCATGCTTTTCAATTGAAAAAAGAACAGAGGTTGTTCTTTGCAGGGCAAATGACGGGTGTTGAAGGCTACTTGGAATCTGCTGCCAGCGGGTTAATGGTAGGGATTCAGGTTGAACGATATATTTCGGAACGTCCGTTTATAGAATTTCCGAGGACTACGGCCTGCGGAGCACTGAGCCAATATATTTCAAATTATGAAGGTTCAAATTTTCAGCCGATGAATATAAATTTTGGTATAATGGAATCATGGCCGGAGAAAATTCGCAAGAAAAAAGAGAAGAATGCTCTTATTACAGGCCGTGCTCTTGATGAATTATCACTATTGAAAGAACGGGAACAAATTTAATACTATATGATAAGGCTTGTGAATATGATTCTTCGAGCCTTATCATGCTATTGGGGAGGTTTAGAATGTCTGAATTTCATTCCACTACAATATGCGCTGTAAAGCGCGGTAATACGGTTGCCATCGCCGGTGATGGTCAAGTAACGTTTGGACAAGCCGTTGTGATGAAGAATACGGCTAAAAAGGTACGTCGTATCTACAACGGTAAAATCGTTACGGGCTTTGCCGGTTCCGTTGCGGATGCTTTTAGTTTGTTTGATAAGTTCGAAGCAAAATTAAACAGTTATAACGGGAACTTATTGCGCAGTGCCGTAGAACTTGCTAAAGATTGGCGCAGTGATAAGATGATGCGCAATCTGGAGGCTTTATTACTCGTGTCTGACGGAGAAACAATTTTACTTCTTTCCGGTAATGGTGAGGTTATTGAGCCTGATGATGGTATTTGTGCTATCGGCTCAGGCGGAAATTACGCATTAGCGGCGGCTCGTGCATTGGCGGAGAATACGGAACTGTCAGCTCGGGATATTGCGGAAAAATCCCTGCATATTGCAGCGGATCTCTGTGTATATACAAATCATAATGTCATTGTAGAAGAATTGGAGGCATAATATGAAAGACAATTATACCCCAAAACAAATCGTTGCCGAGTTGGATAAATATATTATCGGACAAAAAGAGGCAAAAAAAATGGTGGCTATCGCCCTTCGAAACAGGTGGCGCGCAAAACAGTTGCCGGAAGAGGTCCGCGATGAATACGTACCGAAAAATATTCTTCTAATCGGACCTACCGGTGTCGGTAAAACGGAATTAGCTCGTCGTTTGGCTAAAATCATGCATGCTCCCTTTGTAAAGGTAGAGGCCACAAAATATACAGAAGTCGGCTATGTAGGTCGAGATGTTGAATCCATGGTTAGAGACCTTTTATTAAACTCCATTCGTATGGTGAAAGAAGATAAAAAGGCAAAGAATCATGTAAAGGCGACCAGGCTTGCTAATCAACGTTTGGTAGATATTTTATTGCCCTCATCCGGAGGGGTAAAGAAATTTACTAATCCGTTGGAAATGCTGTTTAATAATAATGAGGAGAAGTCTGAGTCTAAAGCTGATATAAAGACTGAAAGTAAGGCGGACGAACGGGAAACCTTATTAAAGCAAATCTCCGGCGGATTGTTAGATGATAAGGAAATCACAATAGAGGTTCGGGATCAACAGAAAAATGTGGCCGGTATCGGGGCCGGAACGAGTCAGGAGGATATGGCGAATAACATTCAGGATATGTTGAATGCCATGATGCCGAAACGTACGAAAAAACGGACCACTACGGTGAAAAATGCACGAACAATCTTTGCAGAGGAAATTGCGGAAGATATGCTTGATATGGATGAGGTCCACGAAGAAGCCATTAAATTGGCGGAACGGGAAGGCATTATTTTTATCGATGAATTCGATAAAATCGCAGCAGGAAATGAAAATGTACGCGGCGTCGTATCCCGTGAAGGTGTACAGCGCGATATTTTACCTATTGTAGAAGGATCCATGGTATCCACAAAATTTGGCCCTGTCAATACGGAGCATATTTTGTTTATTGCGGCCGGCGCATTCCATGTGTCGAAGCCGTCCGACTTAATTCCTGAGCTGCAAGGTCGTTTTCCTATTCGCGTAGAATTGAACAGCCTCAGCAAGGAAGACTTTAAGGCTATTTTGACAACACCTCAACAAGCGTTGTTAAAACAATACTATATGTTATTACAGGCTGATAATGTAACGATTCATTTTACCGATGAATCTATCGATAAGATTGCCGAGTTGGCATATCGTGTCAATAATGAAACGGAGGATATAGGTGCTCGCAGATTGCATACTATTTTGGAAAACCTGTTACAAGATGTTTCCTACAATGCACCGGCACCTGAACCTGTAGAGGTAACCATTACGGCCGCTATGGTTGAGGATCGATTAAATACGTTAGTTGAAGATCAGGATTTATCACAGTATATTTTGTAGATAACAGAAAAACAAAGCCCCTCCGATGGTAATATTACGTTACCGTCGGAGGGGCTTATTGTCATTATTTTCTTTTATGTTTCTTCGTGTTTTGTACTGTAGCTGTTTCGGTAGCCAATAATTGTTTTTTCTCCAAATATCCCAGATAGATGAAGAGAATAATACCGATGACGATAACGATGACACTCGTCATTTGTGCCGATTTAAGACCGAGCGTTAAATCTACATAATCACCGCGTAAGAATTCCAGGCAGAAACGTGCACTTGAATACAGGATGGCATACAGTATGAATACTTGTCCTTTAGCATGTTTAAACGAGCTGAATAACAGCAGCGCTACAAAGATGAGAATATCGATTTGTCCTTCCCATACTTCTGCAGGCCATAATGGTTGGTTACCGTATGTGCGATAAGCAAGGGTGCTTTCAGGATAAATAATACCGAAATTTCCTCCTGTAGGATGACCGAAGGCATCGCCGTTTAACAGGTTAGCCATGCGTCCCACGGACTGTGCTAAGATGAGGGCCGGTGCAAAAATATCCGCGAAAGCCCAGAAATCGATTTTATTCTTTCGTAAATACCAGTAACCGGCAATCGTACCGAGAACAACACCGCCTTGAATAGCCATGCCGCCTTGCCAAACGAAGGGGATTTCCAAAAGGTGATTCCCGTAATAATCCCAATCGAAGAAAAACACATCCCAGAGACGTGCCCCGATGAGTCCCGCAACGGCGACGGTAATTGAAAAATCCACGATGTGTTCATGCCAGCCGCGGCCGTCTTTTTTTAGTAAAACATAGGCTACAGAGGCTCCGCATAAGATGGCTAATGCTAACATGGCTCCATAGGCTCTGATCGGGAAATCTCCAATAAAAAATAGATATTGATGCATATAAATCTCCTTATACCTTTATCGTTATTATATTTTTTAAATATACAATTTAAATTATAGTGTACATATGTGCTGATGACAACATATGTCTGTGAATCTAAATAAATATGGTATAATATAAGAATTGTTATTATGCTCTTTGAAAGAGACTAGAGTTAGGAGATTCAATGTTCCGTAAATCTAAAATTATTCAATCATTAACAGCATTGGTATTGTCCGCATTAGCTACTACTGCAGTACAAGCGGAGGTTTTGGTACCGCTGGATCAGTATTTGAATACTACTACACGTCGTTATGAGACGAATCAATATAAAACATCCTATACAGTTTATGTACCACAATTGGAACTAAGAGGTAATACGATCTTCATCAATCCTTTTAATGTGGGGGAACCCGTTAAATTACCGGTAACAAAGGTTAACGGATCTAATTATGTGGATATCGAATCCGGTGCAGCGATGTTGGGGGTCAGCTATACGAAAAATCAGGACGGTATTACTTTGAGTCCCGGTGCTGATACGACAGATGTTAAGGAATCGTATACATTACAAACACCGTTAGCTTGGGCTTTCGATCCGTGGCCTACGGAAGGGGCGCCGTATAGAACAAAACTTAATACCAGTGGGGATAATATCATTTCACCGAGCTGGTTTAAACTACATAGTACAGGTATCGAATCTAGCCCTAATGTAAGTGTCGACTATGTGAAAGCTTATAAAAAGAATGGCTATCACGTCTGGCCATTGATTACGAATCGATTTGATCCGGGCTTTACGAGCGGTATTTTGGCAAATGAAGCATTATGGAAAAAATATGCCCATAACCTCGTACAATATGCTTATATATATGGTTTTGACGGATATAATTTTGATTTTGAAAATATCAATTATGTCGACCGGGAGAGATTGACCAAATTCGTAGCGTATTTGTCGGGGTATCTACATCAGTATAATATTAAATCATCCATTGATGTAACCGGTTATTCTAACAGCCCTGAATGGTCTTTGGTCTATGATCGCAAGGCTTATGCCGATACGGTAGATTATGTGGTTCTTATGGCATATGATGAAACGTGGGCAAAAAGTACCTTTGCCGGACCTGTATCAAGTTATCCATGGGTGCGGAAAAATGTGGAAAAAATGATTCATGAAGTACCGGCAAACAAGCTTGTACTCGGCATTCCATTTTATATGCGCCTATGGCGAGATACAAACGGATATGCTAAGGCTGAAACCTTATCTATGCGAAATACAGCGCAATATTTTTCCACATATAAAGATCAAATGCAATGGGATGACCAGTTAAAACTGTATTATTTATCGATTCCTAGAGGCGGCAGTCATGATCGTATCTGGTTTGAAGATAATACCTCATTAGGATTTAAGTTGGATCTTATCAAAGACATGAACTTGGGCGGTTTTGCGGCATGGCGTAAAGGTTTTGAAGATGAATCAACCATTGCCATGATTCAGCAAAGAGATCTGGGAAAAGGTGTACCTAAATCTGCTGATGCTATAGTTAATGAATCGGTAAAAACAGAGGAGAAATCATTATCGAAGGTAGATGCTTACAAACAACGTTTAGAAAAAAAGGCGAAGGAAAAAGCTGCTAAGAAAGAGGCAAAGCGTAAAGCAAAGGAAGAAGCTGCTAAGGCTAAAGCGGAAAAGAAACGCTTGGAACAGGAATCGATAAAAGTCGTAAAACGCTAGAGTTTGACTGCTTTCATAGTAAGTAGTAAAATAAAAATATTAATTAGAAATCGGCAAATTGTTAAGGTTGCCATTGTTTAGGAGGCCCTACATGAACGAAAAATATGTAGCCCAAGATATTGAAAAAAAGTGGCAGAAGTATTGGGAGGAAAACCATACTTTTAAGACAGAATATGATGAATCCAAGGAAAAGTACTATGTACTCGAGATGTTCCCATATCCATCGGGAAATTTGCATATGGGGCATGTGCGTAACTATTCTATCGGTGACGTTGTAGCCCGTTTCAAAAAAATGAAGGGGTTTAATGTATTACATCCGATGGGATGGGATTCCTTTGGTATGCCTGCAGAAAATGCGGCTATCAAGCATGGTATTGCACCGAAAACATGGACTCTTGATAACATCGAGAATATGAAATTACAACAAAAAGCCCTCGGATTGTCGTATGATTGGGACCGTGAAGTAGCGACATGTAAAGAAGACTATTATAAATGGACACAATGGTTCTTTACACAATTCTATAAAAAAGGCTTGGCCTATAAAAAAGAAGCAAAAGTAAACTGGTGTGAAACATGTCATACGGTGCTAGCGAACGAACAGGTTATAGACGGTGCATGCTGGCGCTGTGATAATCCGGTGGAGAAAAAGGATTTATCTCAATGGTTCTTGCGAATCACCGAATATGCCGATCGTTTATTGGCCGATTTGGATACGCTGGACCACTGGCCTCAGCGCGTTAAGTTGATGCAGAAAAATTGGATCGGTCGGTCAGAAGGTACTGAGTTTTCTTTTGATATGCCGTCCATTAATGAACGTATATCCGTATATACTACACGGGTAGATACGATTTACGGCGTCAGCTATGTCGTATTGGCTCCTGAACATCCTTATGTGGAACGCCTGATTGACACGGCTCCGAACAAGGCGGAACTGGAGGCGTTCATTACGCGGATGCGCAACATGAGCGATATCGATCGTACCTCTACAGAGGCTCCGAAAGAAGGTATGTTTACCGGTTCCTATGCCGTAAATCCAATGTCCGGCGAACAGGTGCCGGTTTGGATTGCAAACTATGTACTGGTAGATTATGGTACCGGCGCTGTCATGGGCTCTCCTGCACATGATGAACGTGACTGGGAGTTCGCTCATAAATATGATTTGCCGATTAAACAGGTCGTTGCCCGTGACGGTGAAGAGTACAGCCTTGAAAAATGGCAGGAATGGTATCATGAAGATGGTATCTTGGTAAATTCCGGAGAATTTAACGGTCAAACCTCCGAAGAGGCTCGTAAAAATATTACCGCAGCCCTCCATGAACGAGGCATCGGTGAAGGTAAAGTCAATTTCCGCCTTCGCGACTGGTTAATTTCCCGTCAACGCTATTGGGGCGTGCCGATTCCTGTCGTATATTGTGAAACATGTGGTGAACAGCTCGTTCCCGAAGAAGATTTGCCTGTACTTTTGCCTGAGGATGTTACATTCGAATCAGGCGCCGTATCTCCGTTGGCGACGTCTGAAAGCTTCCTGAATACAACTTGTCCGAAATGTGGAGGTCCCGCACGTCGTGAGACCGATACGATGGATACATTTATCGATTCTTCCTGGTATTTCTTGAGATATACGGATGCGAAGAACGATAAGGCGCCTTTTGATAAGAAAATTGCTAACTACTGGATGAATGTTGACCAGTATATCGGCGGTATCGAACATGCTATTCTTCATTTATTGTATTCCCGATTCTTTGTGAAGGTTATTCACGATTTAGGTCTTATCGAATCAAATGAACCGTTCCGCGGACTATTGACACAAGGTATGGTGCTTAAGGAAGGCAGCAAGATGTCTAAGTCCAAAGGTAATGTGGTATCTCCTGAGGAAATCATCAACACCTATGGCGCCGATACCGCGCGTCTGTTTATTCTCTTTGCAGCGCCTGTAGATCGTGATCTCGATTGGTCCGACCAAGGTGTTGAAGGTTCGTATCGTTTCTTAGGCCGTGTGTGGCGCATCGTAGACGCGTATCATACGGAAGCCCAGAAACATAATACAGGTGAACTTACAAAAGATGAGGTGGCATTGCGTCGTGAATTGCACCGCGTTATTAAAAAGGTTACGGAAGATCTTGATAATAACTTTAACTTTAATACGGCCATTTCCGCTATCATGGAACTTGTCAATGCGATGTACGCACACAAGGATAAGGCAGAGTCCATCAATAGCGCATTGGCGAATGAATTGACTCACTCCTTATTACTTCTCTTGGCACCGTTTGTTCCTCATATGACCGAGGAATTATGGCATGAATTGGGTGAAACTACATCCATTCATACAGAAAGCTGGCCTGTATATGAGGAATCCGCTCTCGTTGTAGACGAAGTGGAGGTCGTGTTACAGGTTAATGGCAAGGTACGTGATAAATTAACTGTTTCTGTAAATATAACGAAGGAAGAATTAGAGGCTATGGCTAAAGAGTCCAGCCGTGTTCAGGAATTTACAGAAGGTAAAAATATCGTAAAGGTTATTTACGTACCCGGTAAGCTTGTAAATATCGTTGTAAAATAAATAACGATATACTATTTGTTCGAAAATGTAAGCCCCCAACTACATAGGTAGAAGGGGGCTTATTTAAGTGAGGTAAGTATGGCAAAACGCAGTGATTATATTACTTGGGATGAATACTTCATGGGGGTTGCCATTTTAGCGGCACAACGCTCAAAGGATCCGAATACACAGGTAGGCGCCTGTATTGTAAGCAATGATAATAAGATTTTGTCCATCGGCTATAACGGAATGCCTTTAAACTGTAGTGATGATGATTTTACATGGGAACGGGAGACAGCGGACGATAATAAATATTTTTACACCGTTCATAGTGAACTGAATGCGATTTTAAACTATCGCGGAGGCTCGCTAGAAGGCTCTAAAATTTATGTTACTTTATTCCCCTGCAATGAATGCGCCAAAGCAATTATTCAAAGTGGTATCAAGGCTGTAATATATAGAGATGATCTCTACAAGGATACAAAAGAGGTTAAAGCCTCTAAACGTATGCTGAAAACAGCCGGTGTGGATATCATTGAATATCAGGCTACAGGACGGACTTTAAATATTACTTTGTAAGACACGATATAAGTGATTATTCATCGATATACAATAAATAACTCTATCTGTTGATATTTTTATGATGAGTTCCTTTTAATGGATTATCCATTTGAAAAGGTTCATATCATTCAATAGATAGGGTTTATTATATTAAAATTGCAGGTGACCATCTACCATAATATCAACCTCTTGACCATCACGTGTATAGCCTTTGATGTTCATTTTTTCATGACCGATCATAAAGTCCACATGTGTTAATGAATGGTTTAAACCGCGCTCTTTTAATTCTTCTTCGGATAAGCCGTCGCTATTCTTTAGGCATGTCGGATAGGCCGCACCGATCGCTAGATGACAGGATGCATTTTCATCGAATAGAGTCTCATAGAAAATCTGGTTGGACTGGCTAATAGGGCTGTAGTGATCAACTAAGGCGACTTCACCCAAATATAGTGAACCTTCGTCCGTTTCCACTAATTCTTTCAGTACATCGAGACCTTCATTTGCCGTATAATCCACGATTTTGCCTTCTTTGAAAGTAAAGGAAAAATCGGAAATCGTATTGCCCTGATAGATAAGCGGTTTTGTACTGTATACAACGCCATTGACGCCATTGTATTGCGGTGCCGAGAATACTTCCTCTGTCGGTATATTGGCATTGAAAACAGTACCGTCTTTGGATTGTTCTTCACCGCCTTGCCAAATATGACCTTCCGGCAGTTCAAGCAATAAATCGGTTCCGTTTTCACAAGTATAGCGCAATGCTTTCAAATCCAGTTTGTTTAATGCTTCACGGCGATGGCGTAATTTAGCCATATGATGTTTATATGTATCTTTAGGCTCTATGCCTTCGATACGGCATAGTTTTAATAAGGTCTGCCATAACTGGTCGATTTTTTCTTCATCGGTACCCTTATAGCCTAATAAATCGGCCCATAGTACCGTAGGTACGGAGGCAACGCACCAGGTGACAGTAGAATTCATAATCGCCGTATGATAGAAGGATAATACCTTGTTAAGATTTCGAGATTGCAGTGAAATTCGTTCGGTAGGAATGCCTGTAAGTGCATTAGGGTTTGCACTGATTAATGATAAAAAGGCTGCTTTATCGTCTATGTATTGTTCATAGAATACAGGAATCCAGTTAGCCGGATTCTCCAATACAGTCGCTTTCGCATGCAATAAGCGTTGTCGTGTAATCGGGGAAGAGCGCCAATTTACTACAACCTCTTTAGCTCCTAGCCGGTACGCTTCTTCCGTGACGATGACAGCAAAATCTTTATTTTCCACATCTACTGAAACGACGAGGGTTTGATTCTCTTGCAAATTTACGCCGGACTGCAATAGTGTACGAGCGTATTTTCGTAATGTATCTTGATTCATATAATTCTCCTTATATTCGATATTAATCGTGAAAATCCTGCTGAGGTGACCAATAGTGTCACCGGTAGGATTTTTTTCTTTCATAAGGAAATCCTTACATAGGAGGTGCATTATGAAAGAACGGTTGAAACGATTTATTATACCTATATTAATCCTGTGTATTTTAGTAGGAATTTATTTCCTATGGCCTATTATAACAGATGGGGGCACTGAATTGCCAGGTGGCGATGAAGTTAATCAGGAGATGGCAACGATAACGTCAGACAATAACCATAAGCCTGTTGCCTATGTGAGCGGAGCCGTTGCTACGCCTGGACTTTATGAAATAGAAGAGAATGCTACGGTAGGTAATCTGATTGCCCTTGCAGGCGGATTGCTGCCGTACGCCGATGTGGATTCGCTGAATATGGCTGAGAGTGTCAGTGGAGGGGATCATGTACATGTGATATTTAACTTTCACGGTAATCCTGAAATGTTGCTGAGAAGTAAAAAAATCAATATCAATACGGCCACAATCAAAGATCTTGATACATTGCCGGGAATCGGCCCTGCCACGGCAAAACGCATAGAGGAGTATCGTAATCAAAAGGGACCTTTCACGTCCATTGAAGGCATCAAGGAGGTGAAGGGAATTGGGGATGGACTGTTTAAGAAAATTCATGACAAGATTACGATTTGACGATAAGAATCGTCACATATCCTCAGGATATACAATTACCCACAGCGTATGGGCTCATCTCATTTTATGCGCTATGATATGCGGCATAGTATCAGGTTACGGACAGCATTATGTTATATTGCATAATATGTATTACATAGTGGCCGTTTGCGCTGGATACATGTGTATAACAGTGGTGAAAGCAGTATGGAAAGGATGTTCCGTTAGACATTTTATTTTAGCTATCATGATTATGGTTGGCAGCAGCTTTATATCGTATTGGCATATATCCAGAGTTATTCTGGATTACAATTCATATGAAGCCTATTATTTACATCAGGATGGAGAATACTTGGGGATAGTTACGTCTGCGCCGGAGGAAACAGTGCTCCATGATACTTCGTATTATAAATATGATCTTGAGATAAAAAAGGTTCACCCCTTTAAAGAAACCGCTGAGGATGTATATACAATGGGAAAGGGTGTTATAACCGTATATACAAAGGTAATAGATTCTGAAATAAAGCCATGCTTAGGTGATAGAGCCGTCGTCACAGGCGAACCGAAATCTCTGTTCATGGTGGAGGAGGAGGGACGCATTAACTGGCGTGGTCGATATATCAGTAATTTTCAGACGGGGCGTATGTACGATGCTATGTATCGCATAGCATCGATTCAGGATATTCAGACATTTCGATACACAGAGAGTGTAATCGCCAAGGTATATCGATGGTGTTTGCATAGTTGCGGCACCGTTCGACAGTCTGTGGACACGCAAATCGGTCAACAGATGACAGGAACCGCTAAGGTTCTGGCTCAGGCGTTATTTCTCGGTGGCCATTATAATGAATTGGGCCAAGAAACGATGAAAAGCTTTGCCTATACGGGACTCATTCATATTCTATCTATATCAGGTTCACATATAGCCTTGCTTCTTGCACTAGTTTACGGAATAGGACGTCTCTTACGACTGAAAAAACGAACCTGTCTTATAGTCGGTGTGTGTATGGCGATTTTTTATTGTGCTATTGTCGGCGGTAGCGCCCCTGTGGTACGTGCCACATTGATGTGTTTACTACTGTGTATTGCATATATAAAAGGTCGTTTTTATCAGGCAAAACAGGCTTTGTGTATCAGTGCCATATGCTGCATTATGTATGACCCCTTATCCGTACTGGATGTGAGCTTTCAACTATCCTTTGGGGCCACTTACGGTTTACTGTTATGGGGAACCACGTTATATGAGCGCATTCAATGGTTGCCTTCGTGGTTGAAAGCACCCGTGGTTCTATACCTGTCGGCGCAACTATTAATATTGCCGCTACAGTTATATTACTTTCATTATATAAGTCTCGTAGGTATTATAGCGGCATGTATAGTCGCACCGTTATTAGATATAGCTATCATGTGTATAGTCTGCACCGTATTACTCAGTTATATTGTGACGATACCATGGTTGTGGTGCATGATAGACTTTTTATTGCGCGGTTCCTTATATATAAATCATTTGCTGAGTCATAGTCATATCGGCCTGGTCTGGACCGGTATGATGGAGCCTTGTTGCGTTTATTTATATTATGTTTTTCTTTATGTTTTTACCTGTTTATTAGAACCGGAAACGAATCGGTCCGGAAAATTAGTTTTCCTTTGTTCTGGCTTAATGATTTTTACATATATGCTTTCCATTATATTGACACAATATCATAAAGACAGTATTGTTCACTACATACCGATGAAGCAGTGTAATGTTTTGCTATGCATAACGCCAAATCATGAAAAGGCATATCTATATATTGATGCTCCGGATCATATTAAGGTGGCCCCCAATGAATATTATATTTATAATGCGGTTCGTGCCTATGGTGTAAAGCCTCATGACGTGGAGGCTATCTACTTTCACAGTAACGGAAAATCTACTGTGCTATATCAAAATCATATGGCACAAATTATGGTATATAATGGACAAAGAGCGGAAAAAAATCTACAATTAAATGATGAGATTCATACGGTTTTTATAACGAGTCGGTCGCATGTCATCGATGAGCTGTTTGCGCAGGCTCCACGCAGTGAAATATTGTTCGGCAGCGCTCGTGGCGCTATGCGTGATGTGGATCCGTCTGATGAACATATTCATATATTAGGATATAAATTTATAGGTGATGTACATCTGTGAAAGGGGGATATATGGCACAAATTTATCTTATCTACGGTGATGAACCGCAGTTGATAGAAGAAGAAAAACGAAAATTCCTCGCTACATATCCGGACCTTCCCGTAGTGGTCCTCGATGATGAGGCGGGGTCACAGAAAATCAGTGAACAACTTTGTGAAGATTCATTGTTTGGAGATCAGAAGGTATTTTGCCTTGTAAACCTGCCTATTATTCGTAAAAGCGGTAAAAACAGCGATGCATGGACCCCTTTATATGAACTGTTCACAAATTATAAAGGTGATAATCCGATAGTGCTTATCTATCATGATATGATCGATAAACGAATTAAGCAGAATAAAGAGCTTTTGGATAAAATTCCCAATCATCAATGTAAACGTCTTGAAGGGGCCGACCTTGTGATGTGGATACGTCAATATTGCACATCTCATGGATTTAAACTACTCCCTGATGCACAGGAATATGTGTCTCATCTTATAGACCTGTGGAAGGATGTTCCGGTTTCTTTTATGCGAACCGAGTTTGACAGATATTTTTTACAAATTACGGGTGAAAAGGTCATTACGAAAGAGTTTCTTGAGGAAAACAGCAGTGACTACGGAGCAAAAAATATTTTCGCCTTTAAGGAAGCGTTATTGAAACGCGACATCAATACCTTATTGGAACTGTTTCCGTTTATGTTCAGTTATAAGGAACTGGACCGCGCCATGAGCTATATTGAAGGTCAATTACGTCTGCAGCTGTTCGTCAGCGAATGTCGTCAGGCCGGTATGTCCGTAAAAGCTATCGAAAATTTATGTAAGGATAATAATTCGTCCTTTAAGCCGTATCCGATTAAGCTGGCCTATGAAGCGAGTTCACGTATATCGATTAAAGCATTACGTGCTCTATTGAAGGGCCTGTATGAAATTATACTCGACAGTCGCAGCAGTAAGGGCGATATATGGCGATTTAGAGATTTATGTATAACCTATTGTGGGTATAAAGGATAAAGATGAAAGTACGTTATCGTGTTGTACCAAAACAGAATAAGAAATCTTCATTTTATGTGAACTGCCATAGTCAACAAGTCACCATTCAGGCTGCAGATTCAGCTTTTACAACATTGTTAAGTCTTCGTGAGCGATTGACTCGATGGTATGAGGAAAAAAATATTTCCTTTGATGCTATTCCTACAAATACAGATACGGCTTGCTGCTTTGCCTGGAAGGTCGACACTGAAACGGGAGAAGGACTGGACACGTATTATTACGGTGGCGGCTGTGGTGCCGGTGAATGGATTGAGGAGGCGGAAGCTCGTCGGGAAGAGAAGGAAGCTGCATTGCGTCCTAAATACGGGCAATCCTTTGCAGGCATACAGGACTCGGAAGCGGAAAGTCATCGAGACTGTTACGATGGATATGATGAGGAGGATGATTTTGCTCCTTTCGTCGAAGCTGTAGAATTAGGTTATTTTGATAATAGTCCCATTGTGATGCCAGCACAAACTGCAGCGGCATCAACGCAATGTAATACGGTTGCATCTATCAGCAGTGGTCAAAAGAAATCCGGCATGAAATCACTGTCACCTGAAGGAGGAAATTTAAAAGGAGCGGTAAAGGCCGGTAACGGAGACGGAAAATATCCTCGTCGTGCACCGAAGGAGATACCTCCTGAGGAAGGTATGATAGTAGGTCCACGCTTTGACGGAGATCCGGTTTCAATTATGTCCGTTCAGTCCAATGAAAACGGTGTTATTTTTGAAGGCGTATTTGTAGGACTTGAAAAACGGGATACACGGACGGGAAAATCCATTGTTTCAGGCAGTATCTGCGATAAAACGAATAGCATGAAATTTATCAAATTTACAGATTCCCCTGAGGATGGCGATAAATTGTTAAAGCGGCTCAAAGGTCTTAAAACCGTTATGGTACAGGGGAATGTCGCCTATGAAGATAGGTTTGACAAAGATTTCGTTTTATCAATTCGTAGTATTAAAGAAGTGGATCGTACCGTTGAACGTTCGGAAGATCGTCCGGATTCTCGAGTTGAATTACATTTACATACTAAGATGAGCGATAAAGACGCCCTTGTTTCCGTTAAAGATCTCTTTAAAACCGTGAAAAAATGGGGACACCCGGCCGTGGCTATTACTGATCACGGTGTAGTGCAGGCATTCCCCGAAGCGCAAGCCCTCGGTAAGGAATTGGGCGTTAAGGTAATTTACGGTGTGGAAGGATATCTCATCGATGATGCTACCGTAGAACGTGATGAAGAGCCTGTACTAGATAAGAAGAAACCGAAGGTTAAGGATAAACGATACCATATTATTCTGTTGGCGAAAAATATGGTAGGTATTCGCAATCTCTACAAGATGATTTCTATTTCTCATCTGGAACATTACAAGGTTCGTCCCCGTATTCCTCGTTCCGTCATCGAAGAACATAGAGAGGGAATCATTATTGGATCCGCTTGTGAAGCCGGTGAACTGATGCAGTCCATCGTTCGGGGGGCGACGAAAGAGGAATTGCTAGAAGTCGCTTCTTTCTATGATTATTTGGAGATTCAACCGCATACGAATAATACCTTCCTGGTTCGTAAAGGCTTGATGCCTGATGAACAGGCTCTTATCGACATGAATAAGACTGTCATAGAGCTTGGTGAAGCATTGAATAAGCCTGTATGCGCTACTTGTGACGTACATTACCTGCATCCGGAAGAAAAAATTTATCGCGAAATTATGCTTACTGCATGCGGCTATCCTGATGCTGATGAGCAACCGGACCTTCATTTGCGTACAACTGATGAAATGTTGGCATCTTTCCCTTATTTGACTCCGGAAAAAGCCTATGAAGTAGTCGTGACAAATACACGAGCTATCAATGACAGTATCGAAGAGATTAAGCCGGTTCCTGACGGAACATATTCACCGAAAATCGAAGGTGCCGATGAGGCTTTCACAGAAATGTGTTATCGCAATGCGAAGGCGATTTACGGAGATCCGTTGCCACGTGTCGTACAGGAGCGTCTGGATTATGAACTGGACTGTATCATTACCAATGGATACGGTGTATTGTACTATATTGCTCACAAGTTGGTTAAAAAATCACTTGATGACGGATATCTTGTTGGTTCCCGTGGATCCGTAGGCTCATCCTTTGCGGCTACCATGTCAGAAATCACGGAGGTTAATCCGTTGCCTCCTCATTATGTATGTCCGCATTGCAAGTGGTCACAATTCTTTGAGAATGGTGAATATGCGGGCGGATTTGATTTGCCTCGCAAACAATGTCCTGAATGCGGTCACGATCTAGAAACCAACGGTCACGATATTCCGTTTGCCATTTTCCTCGGTTTTGAAGGGGACAAGGTGCCTGATATCGACCTTAACTTTTCCGGTGATTATCAGGCGAAGGCCCATAAATATACGGAGGAACTCTTCGGACGTGATAATGTATTTAAAGCGGGAACCATTGGTACTATTGCGGATAAAACGGCTTTCGGGTATGTAAAAAAATATGCCGAAGTGCGTGGAATACAGGCTCGTAACGGTTTTTTCGAGAACCTTGCCAAAGGCTTCACAAATGTAAAGAATACGACGGGACAACATCCGGGGGGCATCATGGTATGTCCTCGTGATATGGATGTGCATCATTTTACGCCGATTCAATATCCGGCGAATAAAAAGGATAGCGGTGTTATTACAACACATTTCGATTATCACTCTATCGAAGGGCGTATGACGAAGCTTGATATTCTCGGCCACGATGATCCGACTATTATTCGTATGTTAGAGGATTTAACAGGTATAGATGCGAAAACGATACCGTTTGATGATCCGAAGACATTGAGTCTATTCTCGTCTACGGAGGGTATCGGATTAACACCTGAACAATTACAGGGGGATCAGGTGGCGAGCCTTGCTGTACCGGAATGCGGGACTAAATTCGTACGCGGTATGCTGGAGGATTCAAGACCGCAAACATTTTCGGACTTGGTGCGTATTTCGGGATTTTCTCACGGTACTAATGTATGGCTTGATAATGCACAGGATCTCATTAAAAATGGAACCTGTAAATTGAATGAAGCCATTTCTACCCGTGATGACGTCATGAACTTTCTGATTCATCGCGGTATGGACAGGAAACATAGTTTTTTTGTTATGGAAAATGTCCGTAAAGGTAAAGGGATTGAAAAGCGGAATAAACAAGGTGAAGCCACGACGGAATTTGAAGCGGAAATGCGAGATAATAATATTCCGGAATGGTTTATTGAATCCTGTAAAAAGATTTCTTATTTATTCCCTAGAGCCCATGCGGTGGCCTATGTAATGATGGCGTTCCGTATCGCATGGTTTAAGGTATATCATCCGCTCGCATTTTATGCGGCGTACTTCTCTATTCGGGCGAAGGCCTTTGATTTACGAATCATGACAGGGGATCTTAAGACTCAGTTAGCGGAATTTAATCGGATAAAAGCTCTGGATAAAGCAGCCGGCCCAAGAGAAAAAGATCTCATGTCCGCTTTAGAAGTATCAATGGAAATGTACCAGCGAGGCTATCGATTCAGTAATGTTGATATACAGCATTCGGAGGCACGACGATTCAGTATTAAGGACGGTGCATTATTACCGCCGTTTTTAGCTATTGATTCATTGGGCGAAAAGGTTGCGGATGCCATAGTTGAGGAACGGGAGAAAAAACCGTTTACTTCCTTGAAGGATTTGCAGCGCCGTTGTAAAGTATCCAATACTATCATTGATCTTATGAAAGACCTCAAATGTTGTGGTGAATTACCTGAAGATGAACAAATGTCGCTCTTCGGGGCGTAATATGAACTTATTAAGCACTTTATAAGATATCAAATCTTTGGTCAGATAGGAGATATAAAGAATGGTTAGCAAATTACTAAAGTCTTTTGATCTTAATTTGGACGTATCGGATATCCCAGGTGTGTATTTTAATGAATTTGGAGAATATGTTGATGAGGACGGTAATGTGTTGACTCCCTCGCAGATTGACGAAATAAGATATAAAGATGATTATGAGGATGATTATTATCGTTAATAAACAATAATAGATATGGGACTTTATCAGCGTATACAATTGTTAAATCAGTCAACAAAAAGGGTGTCACCAAATGATGACACCCTTTTTGAAAGATTTGCAGGATTAAATTGTAACGCCAATTATTAATATAAGGACTTATATTTCATCCAGTTTGTTTTGGCCATTTCCTTGAGTTCCGTACCACGTCCGTCAAGGATTGCATTAATCAGATATTTACTGAATCCTTTAGCTTGCTGGTATGCAATTTTAGGAGGCATAGCAAGTTCCTGTTTATCGACGCGCACATTGATGATAACAGGTCCGTTATGGTTAAGTGCTTCCTTTATTTTTTCGTCTACCTCACTGGAATTTTCAATGCTGATGCCTTTTATGCCGGCTGCTTCAGCGAGGTTTCCGAAGTCCGGATTTACGAAATCCGTTGCGTAATCAAGATATCCTGAGGCTTTCATTTCCATGGCGATAAAGCTCAGTTCCTCATTGTTGAATACAAATACTTTTACAGGAAGATTTAACTGTTTAAGTGTAAGCATTTCACCCATCATCATCGTAAAACCGCCATCGCCGGAGAGGGAGATGACCTGGCAATTAGGACAAGCATTTTGCGCCCCTATGGCATGCATCATAGCATTAGCCATGGATCCATGATTAAAGGAACCTAGAATGCGGCGTTTTCCATTGGTTTTGAGATGGCGTGCCGTCCAAATGACAGGAGTTCCCACATCAAAGGTAAAAATTGCATCCTCAGCAGCTAATGTATTGAGACGATTAACGAAATACTGAGGGTGAATAGCTACACCATCCGGTTCTGCCACAGCATAGCTGTCAAGATCGGAGCGGAATTTTTTATAGGCCTTGCGGATTGTATCGATAAATTCCGTGTCGTCACGTTGAGAAATCAGTGGTAACAACTCTTTCAAAGTATCCTTCACATTGCCTATAATTCCCTGTGTTAAAGGAACACGACGTCCTAAGGCGCCAGGATCTCTATCGATTTGAATAACCTTAGCGTTTTCAGGATAGAACGGACGATACGGAAAATCTGTACCGAGCATAACAAGAGTATCACATTGTTCAATAGCACGATATCCTGATGTATATCCTAATAAACCCGTCATACCCACATCATACGGATTATCCCATTCCACCCATTCTTTGCCTCTGAAAGCGTGTACAACAGGGGCCTGTAAACGTTTAGCCAGTTCCACAACTTCGTCATGAGCCCCTTCACAGCCTGCACCGCAGAATAAGGTAATACGCTTACCGGATTCAAGATGAGCTGTCATTTCTTCTATATCACTTCGTTGCGGGATGATATGAGGTAATTTAGGATGGTGCCATACCGGTAATTCATCAACTTCCATTTCCATAACTGCAATATCGCCAGGAAGGACGATAACTGCAACATCCTGATTGCCTACGGCCGCATTCATAGCTCGGAATAAGATTTCTGGCATCTGTTTAGGACTGGATACCAGTTCACAGAAGCAAGAGCACTCTTTAAACAGATTTTCCGGATGTGTTTCCTGAAAGTAACTCAAACCGACTTCAGACTGAGGGATGTGAGAGGCAATCGCCAATACGGGCACACGGTTGCGATGACAATCAAATAGACCGTTGATTAAATGTAAATTTCCGGGACCTGAGCTCCCCGCACATACCGTGAGCTTGCCCGTTAATCCCGCTTCAGCACCGGCGGCAAAGGCCGCAGTTTCCTCATGGCGTACATGTTCAAAAGCAATCTTACCGTTGCGACGTAAACTATCGTTTACAGAGTTCAGACTGTCTCCTGTAATACCATAAATTCGTTCTATACCCGCATCGGCAAGAACTTCTATTAGAACATCCGAAATACGTTTTTTTGCCATACTATCACCTATATTTAATAATAAATATCAAAATCATGATTTATTAAACCATATAATCTATACTAAACCTGTTCAAACACTAATTATGTGAGAAATGTTACAATTGTCTTATCCTTGCATAAGGCTTATAAAAGTGTTACTATTAATTCATAAACAAAATAGATGAGTCTTTGGGGATAGGTGAAATTCCTTACCGGCGGTATAGTCCGCGAGCCTTATGGGTACGAATCGGTGTAATTCCGATACCGACAGTAGAGTCTGGATGAGAAAAGACGGAGCACATAATAGGTATGTGCTATTTATGATGACCCGAAGGACTATATTATAGTCCTTTTTTTATTGAGGTGATATGTGATGGATGACGTAGTATATATGAAACGCGCCATTGCACTGGCAAAACTGGCCGCAGGCCATACGGCACCCAATCCGCTGGTAGGGGCCGTAATCGTTAAAGATAATGAAATAGTAGGTGAAGGGTATCACCATAAAGCGGGTACCGCCCATGCGGAGGTTCATGCTTTGGATCAAGCCGGAGACAGGGCAGAGGGGGGGACTTTATATGTAACCTTGGAGCCTTGTTCTCATTACGGCAAGACCCCTCCATGTGCACTACACATTATTGAATCTGGTATACGTCGGGTTGTTATCGGCAGCACTGATCCGAATCCGCTCGTATCGGGTAAAGGGATTGCCATGTTGAAAGAGGCAGGTATCGAGATAGTATCTCCAGTTTGTTTACACGAATGTAGCGAATTGAACGAGCATTTTTTTACCTATATTCAAACGGGGAAGCCTTTTGTCACCTTAAAGAGCGCTATGTCATTGGATGGTAAAATTGCCACTTTCACCGGTCAATCTCAATGGATTACAAATGAATCATCACGGCGTGACGGTCACGTATTGCGGGCCACACATGATGCGATGCTTATCGGCATCGGTACGGTGTTGGCCGATGATCCGCAGCTGAACTGTCGTCTCAGTGACAAAGAGTTAGGTAATGCCTTGTTGGATAATGGTATTCTCAATAGTCCTATTCCGGTTCATCAACCGGATGTTATCGTTCTGGACAGCTTGGGTAGAACGCCTGTTACAAGTCGTATTTTTGATGTGAAGGAGCGAGCGGTGCATATTTTCGTATCCGACGGTTGTCCTAAGGAACGTATTAAGGCCCTTGAAAATGCCGGGGCGATTATTACGGTTATAGAGACCACATCTACACATAAGAGTCATAAAACGGACATTCTCATCGATATAAAAAAATTATCTATCGATGATGTTCTTACAAAACTGGGCGATTTAGGATATACATCCCTTTTAGTTGAAGGGGGATCCGCAATCATCAGTTCCTTTGTAGAAACGATGAATTTTGATAAGATTGTTACCTATATCGGTGATACGCTTATCGGTGGTACCGATGCGACACCGGCTGTAGGCGGCAGAGGTTTTGAAAGTTTAGACGCTTCACCTCGGTTAACTTTCACGAAAGCGACGGTGATTGATAATAATATTCGCATCGAAGCATATCGTCAGGGAAGGAGGGGTGCTTATGTTCACGGGAATCATTGAAGAAATCGGCCGTGTTGAAAATATTAAGAAAGGCCCTAAATCCTTGGCTATAACAATTCGTGGTAAAAAGATCTTTGATGATTTAAAAATAGGCGATTCCGTAGCGGTCAACGGTGTATGCCTGACGGCTACGACAATCGGGAATGACGTGTTCACGGCTGATGTTATGCCCGAATCGATTAAAATGACGACGTTCACAAATCTGAAAGTTCATCAACCGGTCAATCTGGAACGTGCCATGCCGGCAAGCGGAAGGTTCGGTGGACATATTGTGGCCGGTCATGTGGACGGGACAGGACGTATTATCAACCGTGAACAGACGGATAATGCCGTAATTTTTACGATTGATGCACCAACATCCGTTATGGATTATGTCATTTATAAAGGTTCCATTACCATAAATGGTATCAGCCTTACCATAATGAGACGTACAGATAGTAGTTTTTCCGTATCAATTATTCCTCATACATTGAGTGAAACTGTACTAGGTACTGCGCATATCGGTACAGAGGTGAACCTGGAAACTGATATCGCGGGACGTTATATACGTCATTTTATGAATGTCGGTGTTGAATCCACTGAAAATAAAGAAGAAAAATCAATGCATTCCCTCCTTGTAGAGAATGGATTTATATAAGTAATAAGGAGAGTGTTCCCATGAGTGAACAATTACATTCTATTGAGGAGGTTTTACAGGACCTAAAGGTCGGTAAACCTGTTATCATCGTCGATGATGAAAGCCGCGAAAACGAAGGCGACCTCATTATCGCTGCTGAATTTGCCAATCAGGAAAATATCAACTTCATGGTAAAATATGCACGCGGTATCGTGTGTACACCGATGCGTCGCGAAGCACTTGAAAAATTGGGCATTCCTGCAATGGTATCTAAAAATACGGATAATCACGAGACGGCTTTCACGGTGACCGTGGATCATGCAGATACCACAACGGGCGTATCTCCGGCGGAACGGGCGTATACAATTCAAAAACTGTTAGACCCGAATGCTAAACCGGAAGATTTTCGTCGACCTGGACATGTATTTCCGCTTGTCTACAGAGAGGGGGGCGTTTTAGTTCGTCAAGGCCATACTGAGGCATCTATTGATCTTTGTCGCCTGGCCGGGCTACAGGAGGCGGCTGTCATCTGTGAAATAACAAAGGATGACGGTGATATGGCTCGCTTGCCGGATTTACTGTCCTTTGCAAAGGAACATAATCTGAAAATCGCATCTGTTGCGGAACTTATCGAATATCGTAAACAACATGAAGATATGATAGAATTGGGAGCCTGCTCTAAGTTGCCCACAAAATTCGGTGATTTCAATATCTTCGTATTTAAGAATGAATTGGACCACAAAGAACATTTAGCAATCGTTAAGGGCGATGTACAGAACTGTGATAACGTACTCGTACGTATTCACTCCGAGTGTCTGACAGGTGACGTATTCGGTTCAAAACGCTGTGACTGTGGCGAGCAATTGGATCACGCATTACGTGCCATTGAGAAAGAAGGCAAAGGCGTAGTTGTCTATATGCGACAGGAAGGTCGTGGTATCGGATTAACCAATAAGATTAAGGCTTATGCATTACAGGAGCAAGGTCTTGATACGGTGGAGGCTAATGAGCAATTAGGTTTTCCTGCAGATATGCGTGAATATTCATTGGCGGCTCAAATTATCCGTTTCTTGGGCATCAAGAGTATTCGTCTGTTGACGAATAATCCGGAAAAACGCCATGGCCTGGAGCATTGGGGAATTGATGTAAATAGTCGAGTACCGCTCATCATTGCGGCGAATAAATTTAATGCAGGCTATTTAAAGACAAAAGAAGAGAAAATGGGGCATATGTTAGAGAATTAACTCATATCTGCTTCTTTACTATTCATATAATAAAAATTCTTTTGAAAAGAAATACAGGAGGTTATAACATGATGGTTCAGGAAGGTAATTTATTAGGTATCGGTAAGAAATTTGCTATTATCGGCTCTCGTTTTAACGAATTTATTACGACAAAGTTGATCGGTGGTGCAGAGGACTGCTTATTACGTCATGATGTAAAACAGGAAGATATCACCGTAATTTGGGTTCCCGGTGCTTATGAAATCCCGTTGATCGCTAAAAAGGCTGCTTTGTCCGGACGTTATGATGCCGTAATCTGTGTAGGTGCCGTTATCCGTGGAGCTACAACCCATTATGATTATGTATGTAATGAAGTGGCAAAGGGCATTGCTCATGTTTCCTTGGAAACAGGTATTCCTGTAATGTTCGGTGTCGTTACGACAGAAAATATTGAACAAGCTATCGAACGTGCCGGTACTAAGGCGGGGAATAAAGGATATGATTGCGCTATGGGCGCCATCGAAATGGTTAACCTTATCGATCAAATCTAATAGAATGTGTAGGAAATACTGGAATGGATTATATAAAACGTTTTACCACTCGTGAAGGGGTCCGTATGTCATTGGCCGTTACAACGGATACGGTTGAAACAGCACGTATACGCCATGATTTATGGCCGGTTGCAACGGCTGCGTTAGGTCGCGCCATGACAGGGGCCATTCTATTAGCCGGAGATTTCAAGAATCATGAAAATGTAAGCCTTCGCATTAAAGGTGATGGACCGCTTGGCGTTGTCCATGTGGATGCTTTTTCAGATAATACGGTGCGCGGCTATGTGGATGAACCACATGTGGATATACCGCTTAAATATGAAGGAAAGCTTGATGTAGGTGCCGCGGTCGGTCATAAAGGCGAGGTGCAGGTGACTCGTTTCACACAGCTTGCACAGGATTATACATCCGCCAGTCCTATCCAAAGTGGTGAGGTAGCGGAGGATTTAGCTTATTACTTGTATGCCTCCGAACAGGTGCCGTCAACTATCAGCCTCGGTGTATTGGTTGACCCTGATTATCACACAATCGTAGCCGGCGGATTTATCGTACAGGCTTTACCTGATGCAACGGATGCGGCATTGGCGCAAGTAGAAAAAAACATCAACGAATTAGGTCCTGTAACTGAATATTTAAAAGCTCATCCGGATGGTACAGGCCTTGTAGAACGAGTGCTCGATGAACTGACTGTTAATGAAGTATATAATGAACCGATTCATTTTCAATGTCGTTGCGGTCGAGACCGTTTTGCCGGCGTCCTTATGACATTGCGTGAAGAAGATAAAAAGGCTCTTTTAGAAGACGAAACGACAGAACTTGTATGTCATTACTGTAATGAAAAATATCATTTCAGCCGCGAGGAATTGAAAGAGATGTTCAGCCCGAAAGGTCCCATACAATAAGGCTTGTAAAGATAATTATAAATTATAGAGGCTATAAGCTTTTGCTATAGCCTCTTTTTCTATTCTGTGAGACAATAAAGACGAACATGTATTAATTACAGGAGGTTACTATGAGTGCAATTGGTGTAATCGGCGGTACCGGTGTATACGATCCATCTATCTTTGAAAATATTCATGAAGAATCCTTAATGACACCATATGGTGAAATTGATTATGTACAAGGTACATACCACGGAAAGACCGTTATCTTTGTGGCCCGACATGGTAAAAATCATACGATCCCTCCGCACAAGATAAATTATCGTGCTAATATTTGGGGGTTAAAAAAATTAGGTGTCACCTTTATCATTTCTACGACCGCTGTAGGTTCATTAAACGAAAACTTTAAGCCCGGTCATTTTGTATTAACAGATCAATTCTTAGATTTTACCAAAAACCGCATCACCACATTTTATGAAGGCGGTAATCGTCCGGTGGCTCATTTAGATGTAACCAATCCATATTGTCCGGAATTGCGGGATATTCTGAAAAAGGTTGGTACAGAACAAGGTTTATCTATTCATAACGGCGGGACCTATGTATGCACAGAGGGTCCACGATTTGAAACACCGGCCGAAATTAAGATGTTCCATATGCTTGGTGGCGATACGGTAGGTATGACAAATGTGCCTGAAGTAAATCTTGCAAATGAGGCGGAAATGGCATATTCCACTATTTCTATGATTACAAATTATGCCGCAGGAATTTCCGATGATGTCCTAACGCATGGAGAGGTGGTTGAAATGATGGCGAATATGGCATCACAACTGAAATCTCTTATTCTGGGGGCCATTGATCTTATCGATGTGAATGCCCGCTATGATGCACATAATCGTATGCACGAATACGGCGGCTTTAAATTATAATAAGGTTCTGAACCGCATAAAGGAGGATCTATGAATAATATTGAGTGGCAAGAGTCTACTTTAATTTTATTGGATCAGACGAAATTACCTACGGAGATTTCATATATTAACTGCACCGATTGGCGTCAGGTGGCAGAGGCGATTAAAATGCTTCGTGTTCGCGGGGCTCCCGCCATAGGCGTTGCTGCCGGCTATGGTCTTATTTTGGCAGCTATGGAGTCGGCAAGACTTAATGCTCCGTTTAACGAGCAGTTAGTTACTTTTTATGATTTTAGTGAAAGGCTTAAGGAAACACGTCCTACAGCCATTAATTTGGCATGGGCCGTAGAGCGCATTGTAAACCTGGTGAAAGCTGAGACTAAAACTTCATCTGACATGGAGCACATTATAAAAATTATTACGGCCGAAGCCGAATCGATTCACAAAGAAGATGTAGGTCTTAACAGACGTATGGCCGAGGCCGGGGCTTCTTTATTTGAAGGTCAGTGCAATTTGCGTATTCTGACGCATTGCAATGCGGGGGCACTAGCTACGGGCGGACTCGGTACGGCATTGGGTGTTGTTCGTAAATTATATGAAACAGGTCAATTAGAACGCGTTTATGCAGATGAAACGCGTCCGCTACTCCAAGGGGCACGTCTCACGGCCTTTGAATTACATGAGGACGATATTCCCGTTACACTGGAAACGGATAATATGGCGGCTTATGCGATGCAACAAGGATTAATTGATGCTGTAATTGTCGGTGCAGACCGTATTACCACAAAAGGTGATGTAGCCAATAAAATCGGCACCTATGGTTTGGCCGTTCTCGCAAAATTCCACAATATTCCGTTTTATGTGGCTGCTCCGTACAGTACATTTGATTTTACTTTAAAAAATGGTAGTGACATACCGATAGAAATGCGTGATGCTTATGAAGTTACATCGTTTCACGGCATACAAACTGCACCGGAGGGCATAAATGTACTTAATCCAGCTTTTGATGTGACCCCCCATGAATTGGTTACGGCCATCATCACGGAAGAAGGCGTTCTTACACCTGATTTTGAGGAATCTATCGGTAAATTGTGTCACATCGTACAGAACAGATAATTGTATTTATTTTTTCATAGATTTATATAAGAAACTTTATAGAGGTAGATATCATGCAGTCGTTGATTAAAGATATTAATTTTGCTCCAGAAGGACGTAAGAAGATTGAATGGGTTTCCAATTTTATGCCTACATTGAATACATTGGGCGATCGTTTTGAAAAAGAGCAGACTTTCAAAGGACAAACCATCGTGGTAAGTGTTCATTTAGAGGCTAAAACCGCATATCTTGCAACCGTATTAAAACGCGGCGGTGCCGATGTCATCGTAACAGGGTCTAATCCGTTATCCACTCAGGATGATGTGGCGGCAGGGCTTGTAGACATGGGAATCACCGTATACGCCTGGTATGATTGTACGGATGAAGAATATTTCAATTTTCTCCATAAGGCACTTGATCACAAACCTCATATTATTATCGATGACGGCGGAGACCTTGTAAATTTATTACATACTTCGCGCCAGGATGCAAAGGAACGTCTCATAGGCGGCAGTGAGGAGACGACTACGGGTGTACATCGTCTATATGCATTGGAACACGCAAAACAGTTGACGTTCCCTATGATTGCCGTAAATGATTCGTATTGTAAATATCTTTTTGATAATCGCTATGGTACTGGACAATCCGTATGGGACGGCATCATGCGTACGACGAATCTTACCGTAACGGGTAAAAATGTCGTCGTTGCCGGATATGGATGGTGCGGTAAGGGGGTCGCCATGCGCGCCAAGGGCCTGGGGGCCCATGTATACGTAACCGAAGTGGATCCAATCAAAGCGATTGAAGCTGTATTCGACGGCTTTACAGTATTGCCTATGATTGAGGCTGCCAAGGTGGGGGATATTTTCTGTACCGTAACAGGCTGTAAAGATGTTATCGTAAAAGAACATTATGAAGTAATGAAAGATCAGGCTATCATGTGTAACGCAGGTCACTTTGATTGCGAAGTGAATGTAAAGGATCTCACAGAGATTGCTGTAAGTCATGAACGTGTACGCCAAAATATTGAAGGATATACGATGTCTGACGGTCGCAAACTATATGTATTAGCTGAAGGTCGACTCGTAAATCTTGCGGCCGGTGATGGTCATCCTGCTGAAATCATGGATTTATCTTTCGCTATGCAGGCATTGGCAGCGGAACATATCTTGCATAACGGTGCCAATATGAAACCAAAAGTATACGTATTGCCTCATGAACTGGATAGAGAAGTTGCAAAAATCAAATTACATTCCATGGGATATGATTTGGACACGTTAACGCAGGAACAAATCGATTATTTGACAAAAGTAAACTGATATAAGTTCTGCCAGAGCGAAATCTGTAAGTGCTTAGAAAAGGCTTATGTTGCAATGCTAACTTAAAGGAGATATTATGTCCGATTTATTGATTACCCATGTGGACGTCCTCACCGATGAGGGGGTTCTTAAAAATCATGCTATTGAAATTGAAAATGGCTATATAACATCAATTCTAACTGATGATGAAGTCTCATACGTGAAAGCAAATGCGAAAGAAACTCTGGATGGGAAAGGTCAGTTGGCCGCACCTGGCCTTGTAAATACTCATACGCATATTGCGATGGGGCTGTTTAGAAATTACGCGGATGATTTAGAATTGATGGACTGGCTGGAAAATGCGATCTGGCCGACAGAGGCCAAATTAAACGATGATTATGTGCGTTGCGGCACACAGTTGGGCATAGCGGAAATGTTACGATCCGGTACGACTACTTTCAGCGATATGTATTTTTTTATGAATACGACTGCGGAGGTGGTGAAGGAAACAGGGATACGTTCTGTTCTGTCTCGCGGACTTGCCGGTGTTTCACCGACAGCAGATCAGGCATTGGTGGAGAATGCGGATTTATATCGCACTTGGAATGGGTTTGATAATAATCGTATCAAGGTCTTACTGGGGCCTCATGCACCATATACATGCCCTGATGCATACATGGAAAAGGTTATCGCTTTATCACATGAGCTTAATTGCGGCATTCACATGCACCTATCCGAAACAAAGGGGGAAGTGGAGAATGTGATGAAAGCAACGGGTAAAACACCGATTGCTCATATGCATGATTTAGGACTCTTCTGGAATACGACATTGGCGGCGCATTGCGTACATGTGACCGATGAAGATATGAACATTATGGCCGAAAATAATGTAGCGGTTGCCCATAATCCTCAATCCAATTTGAAATTGGCAAGCGGCATCGCACCTGTTCCTGAAATGATTGCTAAAGGTATTACCGTAGGCCTTGGAACAGATGGCTCCGCTTCTAACAATAATACGGATATGCTTGAAGAAGTCCGTTTAGCGGCAACCCTTCATAAAGTTCGTCTATACGACCCTAAAGCTATTCCCGCTCAAGTTGCATGGGCTATGGGGACTGTAGAAGGTGCAAAGGCATTAGGGTATAATGATTTAGGACTTTTGAAAGCAGGTTATCGTGCTGATATTGTATTATATGATGTATCCGGCATGCATTGGATGCCTCGCTACAATGATTTAGCCGCACTTGTATACTCCGCTAACAGCTCTGATGCCAATACCGCAATCGTAGGTGGTAAAGTTCTTATGGAAGATAAGGAACTACTTACCATTGATGAAGAAAAACTAAGAGCGGAAATTAATAAGGCTCAAGCTTATTTTAGTAATTAGAAGCAGTCAATTCTAAAACAAAATTTATCGTGAACTATACCTTTGATGATTCTATACATTAAGGATAACTAACAGTAAGAAGAAAACCCACTCATGATGCATTGTAGAGTGGGTTTTGTATTATATAGAGGTTGACTTTATTTAATTGCTTTTACCAAGAACATGGGTACGGGAATGTAAAATTCGTCTTCTTCATTATATATGCGTGGCCCTACTGTCGGATCAACGGTGACAGATGTAACCCCTAATTTACTGAGCAGTTCTGTATCCCATTGTGGGCGTGTAAAAGATGAAATCTCCAACATATGGTATATAGTATGGCATTTATCGAGTAATTCAGGTCTGATATGTTCATGTGCATTGTGAACAGTTGCGGGCAAGTGATGATGATTCCTTGCGTGCTCCGCGTCATAATTGAGCAACAGTCCTCCTGGTTTTAATACGCGAAGCCATTCTTTATAGGCTTGATCCGGATTCGGTAAATTCCATGTTACATTGCGTGCCACTACAACATCAAAGGCCTCATTATCAAAGGTTAAATGTTCAGCATCCATAACGGAAAATGTGGCGTTGCAGTCCAATGATTTACTTAATGAATTGGCTTCATGAATCATATTAGGTGTAATATCGATACCGTGAACTTCATGTCCTTGTTCTGACAGAATGATACTGAAAAATCCGGCCCCGCATCCGATATCCAATATATGTAGATTTGAGCCTAAATTATCAAGATGACTCATCAGTTCATTACGCCATAGATTTAACTTTGTACTGTTAAGTTCCTTAGCACGTAAGGCGCTGAAATCATGAGCGCGCTCACTCCAGTATGATGTAATAAATGTTTTGTCCTCCTCCGTAGAAGTATGATGATTAAATATATCGTTCATAGTCTTTCCTTTTTATGTATTTCTTATATAGTATCATAGATTGAACATGAACTATACAAGAAATATCACATAAATCTATAAATAATTATTAAGAATCATTCATGAAAGACATCTAATCTTTATGCTATAATACTGTTATATTTTGTATCGATAGGAATCAAACGGCTTTATGGTATCGATTGTTATGTAAGAATCATAAATTAATTTGTAAATTTGCTGAGAGCTTGTGATAAGAGGAGAGTACATGATTTTACAAACGGGACAGCGCACGGATATTCCCGCCTTTTACGGCCTCTGGTTTGCAAATCGTATACGTGAAGGGTATGTAGATGTACGCAATCCGTATCATCCCGAATTAATAACGCGTTATAGGATTAATCCCGATATAGTGGACGGCATAGCCTTTTGTACAAAAAATCCGGTTCCTTTCATACCTTATATGGATGTAATCGAGCCTTATCGTCAATATTGGCATATGACTATAACACCGTACGGAACCGATATTGAACCTTTTGTGCCGCCTTACGAAACGGTTCTTGAAGGATTTAAGCAAATCAGTATGCATTTAAATCCCAAATCTATGGTGTGGAGGTATGATCCGATTATGTTAACTCATGCCTATACCTTTGATTATCACTGTGAAAGCTTTCAAAAAATGGCGAAGGCGCTTGAAGGGTACACTGATACGGTTGTGGTCAGTTTTATAGATATATTCGATAAGGTAGCTCAGAATTTTCCTGATGGGTACCGTCCGGATATAGATATACAGATGGAGATCATCGCTGAATTCGTATCAATTGCAAAGGCGCATCATATGGAGCTTAAGACCTGCGGGGAAGGGCATATATTTTCCGATGCAGGAGCAAATACCTCGGGATGTTTGACACTTGACTGTTATGAGCGGGCGTGGCATGTTAAGTTGAAGGCGCCTAAACGTACACCGGCTCGGCCCGAGTGCAGTTGTTACTTACACGGGGATATCGGTACTTATAACAGTTGCAGTCATTTTTGTAAGTACTGTTGTTATGCCAACACAAATCAAGAAGCGGTACGCCGAAATAGACTGCGTCATGATCCTGATTCAAGTTTACTGTTGGGACATGTTTTAACAGGTGATACAATTCGAATGAGTGATGAAACGAGCTGGATTATCGATGAACCATATAGACAAGATTCTTTATTTTAGTAGAGTAGGTGCGTATGATTACCCGAGAGAGAACTGAAGAACAACAAGAAAATAATTCTAACCCTGTATTAGCCATATGTTATGACTTTGATAAGACATTGACGCCTGACGATATGCAGGCTCAGGGATATATTCAATCTCTGGATATCGATGTGGATGCATTTTGGAAAGAATCGAACGGACTTGCCAAGCAGCACGATATGGATAATAACTTAGCCTATATGTATATGATGGCTACTAAATCATATGGTAAACAATTTCTTACAAAGGCGTTGTTATCAGCTTATGGCGCTAAAGTTAAATTATATGACGGTGTACGAACCTGGTTTGAACGAATTCGACAATACGGAGCGGAAAAGGGCGTACATATTGAACATTACATCATTTCATCGGGACTGAAGGAAATGATTGAAGGTACGGAAATGGCAAAAGCGGGGGCTTTCACCAAAATCTATGCCAGTGCATTCCTGTTCGATGATAAGGGCGTTGCCACATGGCCAGCACAAGCCATTAATTATACGAATAAAACTCAGTTTTTATTCCGCATTCAAAAAGGTGTGCTCGATATCAACGATCCTCGTGTTAATGACTATCTTAAGCCCGAGGAACAGCGCGTACCGTTCCGCAATATGATTTATATCGGTGACAGTGATACGGATATTCCTTGTATGAGCCTTGTTAATGCCAACGGCGGCCATTCCATCGGTGTGTATGATCCGGACGAGCAGAATAAGGATAAAGTCTATAAAATGATGCGTCATCATCGTATACGATATTATGCGCCGGCTGACTATAGTGAAAGCTCTCATCTTGATACGATAGTTAAGCAGATTATCGATAAAACTGCCGCTTATGAAGCTCTTGAACGTCAATATGTAAAAGATAAACAAGAGGCTGAAAAGAATTGATAAATTATATAATGTAACATATGCATAATAGAAAAATTATTTACCTGTTTAGAAAGGATACACATGAATATCAAAGAGATTCCTCAAAAATGGATAGATACCTTTAATCGATTAGGCTCGGAAGGCGTATGGAAACCTACCGTTGATTATCAAGACTTATTTAATCGGGATGAACTGATGGGAAAACCTTTATTTACATTACCTATGGGGACGGTAAATTTTCCAACAGGCCAACTTACATGTTGTGATCCGCTTATTATGTTGCCTCATATGCCTGATACATATGTTCGAAACGTTGAACCCGGAACCTATTTATTGGAAACAAAGGTAGCTGAATTTGAGCAGAATACATTTCGCTATGTCGCTACTCGTGTCATTTTTACCGCTAATGAACCTGTTTACTATGAATTGGCTCTAAAAGGGTCTGAGAATCTCGACGACCTGAATAAGGATAGCTATGTAGGATTTCCCGTTGAAGCGGGCTTAGCAACTATTGTTGATGAAGCGACAATACAGGCTTATGATATTTTCTATAAGGATTGGCATCAACAGAATCCTGAAAAAAATATATATGATGATTATTATAGTACTCTTTTTCAGCTCAACGCGTTGGCTTATCCAAGATACCAACGATCAAAGGGGGATTGGATTAATTTCACGATTCCTAATACGGAATTATCGGTGCCTATGATTCAATCCGGATTTGGAGATGGTTTATATCCTGTATATTGGGCATTTGATAAAGATGGTAAGATATGCCAAATTATCATGGATTTTATTGATTGTACAGAAGCATATAAAACAAATTAGATTTATTTCAGGTAGTATTTCATTATGAGATATTAATGATAGTTTAATATATATTGAATATGCTATCATGTATTCTCATTCGTTATTAAATAAAACAGTAAATAAGGCCCTAAAATAAAAAGCACTTGGATTGATCATATCAGTATTTGATACGATTAATTCAGGTGCTTTATTTTAAGTAAATTATTTCATAGTATAAATATATCTGAATATTATAAGGTTAGGTTAAATCCCGGGTTAGACTCCAAAGACCCAACGGATAACGACGCGTAAACAGCTGAGCAGTAAAACCGTTTCCGCCATAAAATGTAGGGAAGCCTCCATACCTTGACCGAGACGTTTAAGACTACCTAGTTTAGCTTTTGTTACAACTTCGCACCAGCACATATAAAAACCTCCGTAAGAGTTAATATGAGTAATTTAGATAATTTATATGACTATTTTACAATTGATTTCAATTAAATTCAATATCAACTTAATCAATATATACCAATTGTTATTAATATGAATTATATAAAAGAAATAATTCATTGATAGATATGGAATATTTTAGGTGTAATATAAATACCGTAAACTTTATAAATAAAAGATTGGCTTATAAAATATTGGTTAGTTTCCTTACTTTTATATAATTACTTCCGATAACGATATATTATCGGAAGTAATTATATAAAAGAATTGGGCTCTAATGGCCCAATTTCTTTTATTATACGTTTTATAGCTTATTTACGTTTAAATGTATAAGGTTCGTATTCTACATCTTTGTGACGGTTAGTCCACCAGTCCCAACCGATTCGTGCGAGTCTCCAAGCTATACATCCTACAATGATGCCTAATACTAAACTGGTTAATACATCTGTCGGATAATGTGCAAACAGATAAACTCTTGAAAATCCTACGATTAATGATCCAATTAATGCTATAATTCCTAAATATCGCTTCTGAGGCGCGATTTGACCTAGCCCCAGGTAAATGGTCATAGCTGATGCAAATGAACCAAAAGTATGTCCGGACGGGAATGAATACGTGTTAGTTAATGGCAATGCTGAAATCGATGGTACCGTAACTTCAGGAAAATCTACAAAGGGTCTTAATCTTGCTATATGCGGTTTTAAACCTTGGTCACCGATAATAAGTACAAATCCTAATGCAATGATGATTGTAATGCCTAGCACGCGATATTTTTTCTGAATCATCAATAATAAAGCGATTATAATCCATAAAATACCGCTACCGGTTATTTTTGACAAGAATGCCATGATAGGCGTTAAAAAGCTATATACAAGGTGGTCATGTACATAGAAAATCAAGTTGTGATCAAATTGTAATATTGCGTCCATAGTATCCTCTCATATCATAACCAAATGAGAAAGAGTGAGAATGATATATATTCAAATTATTTCTCGTTATTCGGTTCTTTTACAACTAATTTATATTTACTATCTCATTTACGAGTACAAACAATAGCCTAAACTATTTATAACGTATGGTCAATAGTTCAGGCTATAATTAATGAAATCTTTAATTAATGTTTTTTTACGGATTGAGCGGACCTTGTCGTAATAATCGTATCTACCGGATCATATACAGACTCGTACACATCGGTTTGACTGACACCGTTACCATAGGTAATTTGTCGATATGTATTCATCGATAGACCGACATGGCCTTCCTGCGTCTGATTTTCTTTGATTGATGGATCCACCTTGTTAATCGTTTTATTAGGAATTTCCTTTCGATCACCTACATATATGGATACATCTTTGGGCTTGTCCTGAGGTGTACCGATGATATATATCGTCAATGTTCCTCGGCCTATCACACTTATGATATATACGGATTGCTGATATGGATTTTTAAACTGAAAGTCCAAATAGCCCCATGCGACGGTGGCATCACGACCGGCCGGAATATATCCGACAGGCTCAAAATGCGGCGTACGCTCAACTATTGTCATACCGGATAATAAAGCGGTATTAAATATTGTGGAACTCACCTGGCAAATACCGCCACCGACTCCGGGTACGAGTTTACCGTTAATCATAACCGGTGCATCATCATACCCGGCTTCTGGTGTACGCTCCCCTACAATTTTATTGAAGGAGAATACTTCACCTGGTTTTAATAAGGTGCCGTTGATTTTATCGGAGGCCAACTGAATATTATGCGTACGACTCGTATTATTGGCATCATAATTCGTCGTATAGGACGCTAAAACCGCAGTTAAAGGCTTAATATCTTGATCCGTTACTTTTATTGTATTTTTCGTAGTATAAACCATATCTATATGCGTTATGGTATTTCCTGTAGCTATATTGTCTTTAATTTGCTGTAATGTAGCATCAATATCGATCCGTTTGCCTTCTTTCCCGGGATGCATGACAACCTGACCGCCTTCTACTGATAGATATGCGTCATGACCGGGTGTATCAATAGTCTTTGCTAACTCTGATAAATAGGTTCTGCTCTTCACCTCATCCAGCTTGTATTGTGTTTCAAAGTGCTGTCCGTAATATAACGCATGGAAACGATGATTGATGAGGGTCCATAAATCATCTTCGTAGCCATATGTTGAAATTGCTTTCACCAATGTCTCCGTATCGACATTAATGCCGAGATCATTATATGATGCCTGTTTGCTGGTCTGTCCAATATCGATAGTTACCGTATGAGGTGTAGCATTAAATAATTCAGTAATACGATTTTTCAGCTCATCCTTTGGCGTATTGGATAAATTCATATCGTTATAATACACGCCGTATGATACATGTTCTGTCGGTATATACGTGCAACCACTGGTATTAATAGTCAGTATGATGGCACATAATAAAAGATATTTCCTGTTCATAAATCCTATATGACTCTCCCTGATTAGTATTTGTATTCCTTATATTATAGCATATGAAAAGTTATTCTATGATACAATTAGAGTATACATGTAAGGTATAAAAGGTGAACTAATGTCAGGATCCAAGGAACAACAAAAACATTTTTATTTACGTCATAATGATGCCCTTATGAACAGTACTAAACTTTCTATGAAAGCAAAGCAAAGTATTTTGTTATCCAAGGCGGAAAATACGGTAGACGCCTATGAATCGGATTGGGAAGATTTTGTAGACTGGTGCACGTATCAAAAGGTATCTTATTTCCCTGCTACACCGGAAACAATCGTAAACTATATCAATGATTTAGCGGATTATGCAAAGGCAAATACTATATCACGTAGAATCAGTGCCATTTCAGAAAATTATAATGCTTCAGGCATTGGAGAAAATCCCTGTATGGCCCCCATTGTAAAGCAGGCACTTCGCGGTATTCGTCGATTAAAAGGTACATTCCAACAGGGGAAAACACCGGTATTACTGGAAGATATTGAAGATATTTTAGATTGTATGGATAAGCTCGATATGCCTGAGCTGCAGTTATTGCGGGATAAAGCTATCTTACTGATCGGTTTTATGGGGGCTTTTAGACGCAGTGAAATAGCGGCTTTAACAATAGAAAATTTACAGTTTTCCCCTCAAGGATTGGAGATTTTTATAGAGTCCTCAAAGGCGGATCAGGAAGGTCAAGGCGCGGTGGTAGCAATTCCATCTATTCCCGGGTCACTTCTCGATGCAGTACGCGCCTTACAGCAATGGCTTCGAGCAGCTGGGATTACAGAAGGGCCGGTTTTTAGAGGTTTTACAAAGAACATGAATATTCGTAAAAATGCTATTTCCGATAAGATGATTGCGGAGATTGTAAAAAAATATGTATCTCTTATTGGTCTTGATCCGGCCATGTATGGTGCTCATAGCTTGCGTCACGGATTTGCTACTACGGCTGCAGCTTATGGCGTAGAAGAACGTAATATCATGCGCCAAACACGCCATCACAGCGTTAATATGGTACGTAGATATATTAACGAGGCCAATAAGTTTGTAGATAATCCGATTGCCACAATTTTTGAGAAACGATTTAAATAATGATTTCAACCAAAATATAATAATATAACAAAAAGCAGCCGGTTTTGTAACTGGCTGCTTTTTGTGTGGAACATATAATTCCATATATATTTAGTTTTGAGCCACATAGTCCAAAGCTCTAACTGGACTATCTTTAAGATTAGTCGGTACCTTTAATACCGTACCGGGAACGAGCGTACCGGAATCGTCAATTTTATTTAATTCCTTCATGGCATATACTACTTCCCGTACATCCATATCCGTATGAGCTGTACGCGCCGCAATATCCCACATGGTATCCCCCGCTTGTACTTTTACCTCACGTACAGCATGCGGATTAATCTGCACTGCAGGATTTGTCATATGATATCCAAATAATACTGTTAAGCACATTCCTACCATTATCATAATCTGTTTCATCTCATACCTCACATTTATATCGAACATAAATTTAAGAACATTTGTTTGCTTACATGTTAATAATAGCACGCGAACGAATGTTCGGTCAAGACTTTTCAGAACAAATGTTTGCAAAAAATTATAATTTTATCTATAATAGACCTATAAGACGATATTAATGATGTAATTTCTAATTTTATAACATGTTAAATGACCTATTTTACTGTATTTAAGATATTAAAACATTGGAGGTAGCCGTGAGACGCCCTGCGACAGATATAAACACAAAACAGCGACGTATACTGGATTTTATTAAGGATTCTTTACATAATGAATACCGTTGCCCTACAGTTCGTGAAATTTGTACACATGTAGGCCTCAGCTCCACCTCTACGGTACAGTCTCATCTCAATGCGTTAGAGAAATTCGGTTACATTAAGCGTGATCCTAATAAAAACCGGGCTATTACCGTATTAGAAGATATAAAACCCAATATTTCCGTCAGCGGTAATGAAACTTCCAGCTCCGATAATTTTGAATTTCTCGGTGCCGGACTCAAGCAGGTGCCTCTTATCGGGACTGTACAGGCCGGTATGCCTATTACGGCTGTCGAAAATTTAGAAACTACATTGACTTTACCTGTACAATTAACAGGTGATTCCGATTGCTTTATGCTCCGTGTTCAAGGGGAATCTATGATGAATATCGGCATGTTTGAAGGGGATATGCTTATCGTACGCCATCAGAATACAGCGAATAATGGCGATGTTGTCGTTGCCCGTATCGATGATGAAGCGACGGTTAAACGTTTCTATAAAGAAAACGGACATATTCGCTTACAGCCGGAAAATGATGATTTTGACCCTATCATCGTTGATGACTGCCATATTGAAGGTTTAGTTATCGGTCTAGTACGAGATCGTATTTAATATTAAGAATATATCTGATGAATATCTTTAAACGATATTTTAAATCAATACCCTTAAACGATATGTTTTAAGAATAAAATGTTTTTACAATATAATACTCTATATAAATAAAAATGTTGGAATGTCTCGAGTAAGAGTTATCATTCCAACATTTTTGTTTACATATATTTTTTAAATTATCTTCTGGTATTTTTGGCTATAATATATATTATCTACGCAGACTGGCAAAAATTGCTCCTGATACATTATGCCATACGCTAAATATGGCACCGGCTAAAGTCGCTAACGGATTCATTGCAAAATTGGTAGCTGCTAATGTAACGGCCAGCCCACTGTTCTGCATCCCCACTTCTATAGCGAGCGCCGTAGTTTTGTCGTGTTCCAGTTGAAAAATTTTACCTACACTTAGCCCCAAAATAAGTCCCATTATATTATGGATTCCTACTACCGTTAAAGTCAGCAAACCGGAAATCAATATTTTGTCCCTATTAATAGCGATGATTGCAGCTATTAACAGAACAATAGCAACAATGGATAGTATAGGACTGATCGATCTGATTTCCTGTATATGTGATTTACTTATCCATTGTACGACGCCCCCTAGCATGATAGGCAGTAAGACAACTTTTACCGTCGTAATCATCATGGGCAATAACTCTACATGGATCCATGTTCCACCAAGATATAGAATGAGTAATGGCGTTACAAGCGGTGCCAATATGGTTGAGGCTATGGTCATTCCAACAGATAAAGCTACATCACCACGGGCAAGATAGGTTATGACATTACTGGCGGTTCCGCCCGGACAACAGCCAACCAGAATAATTCCTAACGCGATATCCGCTGGTAGGACAAATATATGACATAACAGTAATGCACTTAAGGGCATAATCGTATATTGTGCAATAACACCTATACAGATATATTTTGGATGCTTAATGATACCTTCTATATCTTTCAGACTGATGGTAAGACCCATGCCAAACATAGCTATTCCCAGTAAAAGTGGTGTGTAGGATATGGCCCATATAAAATAATCAGGTATCATATATGCGATACATGAAAAGACTAAGATCAATAAGATTATATATTTTGATACAAAACGATTAATGGATACCATGATATTCATACAGCACCTCATTGATGTAATTCATAGGAAAAGTTATCAATAAGGCGTGTATGACCTATGTATACCGCTAAGGCGATTAATACAGGTCGATCTATTGTATCAACAGGCTGCATTGTAACGGCATCAACAATCGAGACATAATCAATGTGAGCTAAAGGTTCTGTATTGATTACATCTGTCATAGCATTGATAATGGAATCAGCTGAATTGCCGGGTACTATTGTATTTTGACCTACCTGTATGGATTTATATAATATGGTAGCCGCTTTTCGTTCTGATGGAGATAAGTATGTATTGCGCGATGATTTGGCTAATCCGTCCTCCTCTCTTACGATAGGAACCCCTATAATCGTAACCGGAAAATTTAAGTCTTCTACCATTTTACGGATAATAGCCAGTTGTTGCGCATCTTTTTGTCCAAAATAAGCATTAGTGGGCTGCACTATATTAAATAGTTTACTTACAACAGTGCAAACGCCTTTAAAGTGAATCGGTCGCGTAACACCGCATAGGGTTTTAGATAGATCAATAATGTCCACAAATGCCTTTGGATCGTGATACATTTCGGTTGCATCCGGTGCAAAAATAGCGTCTATACCTATGGAGTCACATAAGCTTTTATCACCCTCAAGATTTCGCGGATACGCATCTAAATCTTCATTATCTCCGAACTGAGCAGGATTTACAAAGATTGATACAACGACCTTGTCGTTTTCCGCACGGGCTCGACGCATCAGTGCGGCATGTCCTTCATGTAGATAACCCATCGTCGGTACAAAACCGATTGTATAGCCTTCTTTTCTCCACTTATTTACAAGTGTTCGTACATCATGTACTGTGTTTATAACGTTCATGAAAGTCTCCTCCGTCAATTTATAGAATCGAAGATAGTCCTATACAGTCTACTGTATTTTCAATCAATTACAGTTATAATCAAATGCCGTTATTTTGATCAACTAATAAACCATGTTTTTCATAGTTTCTTATATGACTAATCTTATTTTTTTCATCTACAAATACAACGAGAGGTTTATGACTCTCAATGTCATGCTCATCGATTTGTGCATAACACATAATAATGATTTTATCATTTACCTGTACATTCCGTGCGGCCGCTCCGTTGAGACAGATTACCCCGCTGCCGGGTTTACCCGCTATAGTATACGTGGTAAATCGTGCACCATTATTAATATCTACGATTTGAACTTGCTCATATTCTCGTATTCCGGATGCATTCAATAGATTCACATCAATAGTAATGCTCCCTACATAATCAAGTTCGGCTTGTGTTACCGTAGCTCTGTGAATTTTGCCTTTCAGCATTGTTAGTATCATGTTAAACTCCTTGTGTAATAAATGTATCCGCCATCAGGTCGGTTCTGATTTTCACAATCGTTCTGTTTATCATGAAATTAACAGTAGACTAGAGTATAGTTAAAAATACTATCTCCACGTCAGATTATATCATAATTTAAAATTAATGCGAGAATTTGTAATTATATAAATTTAAAAGTCGATTAGATCCTTTATAGGACTATAAATATATACATAAAAATAGCCGTCACTACATCTGTAATGGCGGCTATTTTTATGTTCTATGTGTAAATGGATGAAGAAATATTTATTGCTTTTTATACTCAGCTAATGCCTTATCTATATAAGCTGCTTCTTCTTCTGATGGTTCACACATAGGCAAATTGAATGCACCTGCAGGCAAACCAAGTTTACGAACTGCATATTTTACAGGAATCGGATTTGTTGTAATAAACATGGCTTTTGTAATTTCAGCCAAAGTCTGATGAATGCGTATCGCTTCGTGATTATGCCCTGCTTCAAAAGCCTGAATCATCGCATTGATATCCGTGCCGGCTACATGGGCAACAACAGATACGACACCACATCCGCCAACGGATAAAATCGGTAATGCCAAACCATCATCTCCGCTATAGAGCATAAAGGACGGATCCGGTAATAATCGTTTGATTTCAGAAGCGATCATTAAATTACCGCTTGCTTCTTTAATTGCACAAATATGCGGATATTCTTTATGTAACCGGGCCAAAGTATTTGGAAAAATACCGGTACCTACTCGACCTGGCACATTATACACCATAATCGGTAATGTAGTTGCCTCAGCGATAGCTTTAAAATGTAAATATTGTCCCTGCTGATTCGGCTTATTATAGTATGGAACCACTACGAGTAAACCATCAATTCCAGGAATCGTTGACACTTCTTTTACAAAGTTTACAGATCCTGCCGTATCATTTGATCCCACGTTAGCGATAATTGATCCTTTGTGACCGCATTCTTTGGCGATTGCCGAGAAGAGTTTCAATTTATCCTCTCTGGATATGGTTGGATTTTCACCTGTTGTACCGCATACGACTAAACCATCCGAGCCATGCTCTAATAAATAATTTGCCATTGAAATACAGTTTTGAATATTTACAGATCCATCCTCATTGAATGACGTAACCATAGCTGTTAATACACGTCCGAAGGTTTTCATATCTGTCCTCCCCCTGATCGATAATTAGAATGCTTGTTTTTCCACCAAGTATTCGGCAATTTGTAAAGCGTTTAATGCAGCGCCTTTACGTATTTGGTCCCCTACAATCCAGAAATTCATTGCCTTATCGTTATATAAGTCTTTACGGATACGACCGATTTCACAGTCGTTTTGATTAGATGTATATAGTGGCATAGGATAAATTTGCTCCGCCGGATTATCTTTTACCTGTAGACCCGGGAATTTTTCACATGCCGCTTTGAAAGCTGAAACAGATACAGGTTCTGCAGTTTCCACTAATACGGATTCAGAGTGCGAACGGTATACAGGTACACGTACCGTAGTCGGAACCACCTGAATCGAATCGTCATGAAGAATTTTATGAGTCTCATTGACCATCTTCATTTCTTCTTTAGTGTAATCATTATCGAGGAAAACATCTATTTGTGGTAATAAATTGAAAGCTATAGGGTAATGTTTCGGTGCCGATCCTGTCGGCAACAAATTAGCGGTCATTTCCTCGCCTGCCGTATATTGTTTAACTTGATTTTCAAGCTCTTCAATACCTTCCTTACCGGCCCCAGAAACAGCCTGATATGTACTTACAATGATACGTTTAATTGGGGAAATATCATGTAGCGGTTTCAGTCCCAAGCTCATGATAATAGTGGAGCAGTTCGGATTAGCGATGATGCCCTTATGTTTTAAAATATCCTCCGGGTTAACTTCCGGCACTACGAGCGGTACTTCAGGATCCATTCGGAATGCACTTGAGTTATCGATGACGATAGCACCTCGTTTAGCCGCCTCCGGTGCTAATGTTTTAGAAATTGAACCACCTGCAAACAGTGCAATATCGATATTTTCAAAAGATTCAGGCTTTGCCTCCTCAACTATGTACGTTTTACCGTTTACCGTTAATTCAGTACCGGCGGAACGTGCGGAAGCCAATAATTTAAAATTTTCATAAGGAAAGTTTCGCTCTTCGATTAGTGTAATAAATTCGGCCCCTACAGCACCGGTTGCACCAAGAATTGCAAGATTTGGTTTTTTCATGAATATATCTCCTTGATTATATATTATAAATAATGCTCCAATCCGTATGTTAAGCCCGGTATAGATGCTATCTTTTTACAAGCCAATACAACACCCGGCATAAAGGATAAACGGCTCAAGCTGTCATGTCGTACGGTCAATGTTTCATCGTACCCGCCGAATAAGACTTGTTGATGTGCCACATAACCGGGTAGGCGTACACTGTGTATGGTTACATCATTCACTTTGGCACCGCGTGCACCGGGTAAGCTTTCACGGGTCAAATCCTCATCAGCTGTAACCTGTGCCGCCATTTTTGCATCATTAATTAATTTCGCTGTCAGAATTGCAGTTCCTGACGGAGCATCATATTTGTGATTGTGATGCAATTCAATGATTTCCACATTCGGAAAATAAGGTGCTAACTCAGCGGATACCTTCATCATCATAACGGCACCGAGTGAGAAATTAGGTGCCACTAGACAATTTGCATTATGTTTACGGCCGATTGTATCTAGCTCATCCCGCTGTTCCACCGTTAAACCGGTTGTTCCGATTACAACATGAATACCGGCAGAGAGCATTTTTTTTGCATTTTCGTAAATAACTGCAGGACTTGTGAAATCGACGATAACATCAGGTTTTGTATCACCTAAAACCTCATCCACAGAAGCCTTCATGGTAATGCCTAGTTGTTCAATACCAGCTACTGTACCTATATCCTGACCTGATTTTGTAGGATCGATACCGCCTACCAAAGTTAATTCGGAATCATTATGTACCGCTTTGACCACTTCACGGCCCATTTTTCCGCCGGCACCGTTTACCATTACTCGAATCATATATCCCCCTCCAAAAAAGCCAGTGGAAGTATCCACTGGCCTCATAGTTTATACAAATAATATAACTCATACTAAAAGATCAATGATAGCACTCCACCAATAATATATTGATGACAGTCATCCACTTATTAAATAGACAACCAGAACGATGTTTTGGCAATCATCGAACTTCGGCAAGCATCCCTTTTATCACGATTCAATGCATGCCGGCTCCTCATGATTACTCTTTATACTCGCTCCTCTACCAATTTATTTAGTTAATATAACTAGTATAAGAAATTATACGCTTTTAGTCAATGAAAATGGTCAATTAGTTCCTGTGCTGCCGCTAATGCCGTCTCGGACATACTGCGACCTGACATCATTGATGCTATCTGTATAACCCGTTCTTTACTGTTTAAAACCGCTAATGTTGATACGGTTCGTTCATCCTGTTCTATCTTGGATAAATGATAGTGCTGTTTCGCGATACTTGCCGTCTGCGGTAAGTGTGTAATACAAAACACCTGATTCATTTTTGATAAAGCCAAGATTTTTTCAGCTACCTTTAGGGCAATATCACCACTGATGCCAACATCGATTTCATCGAATACCATCGTTTTGTAGGTATCGGTGCGAAATACCGATTTGAAAGCTAAGGCTATACGCGCCAACTCGCCACCGGAAGCTACCTTATGAAGCGGTAATAACTGCTCCCCTTTATTCGCTGTAAACAGCAATTCGATGGATTCGGCACCCAAAGCCGTCAATTCATCGGCTTGAACGATTTGAAATTCTATATTTCCTTTAGGCATACCGAGGTCGACTAATTCTTTCTGCAATGCAGCAGTGATGAGCTTTGCATTTTTTGACCGAATTTTTTCCAATTCAATAAGAGCTGTTTTTGCCTTACTTTCAGCCTGATGTAATCGCTCCTCCAATTCATCCTGAGCGAATACCAAATGTTTTAATTCCTCAAGTCGTGTCTGCGCTCTGTCCTCATAAGCCAGGATATCCTCAATGCTTTCACCGTATTTTTTCTTCAATCCATAGATTGTAGTATCACGATCCTGGCAGAATTTGTAACGTTCCTCATCATAGCTGATATTATCTCTATAACGATCAAGTGATTGAGCCGCCTCTTCCAGTTGAAAGTAAGCCGAATTGACCATTTCGGATACATCTTTTAAAGATTCATCGTATTTAAGGAGGTCATTGACCTCTATCTTGATTGAATTAACCGTATCAAGTAGTGGTTGCCGACAGTTATAAAATGCATCATAACAGGAAGCGAGGACCTTATCGATATGCTCAAAGCTGTCGAGCCGTTTAAGTTCTTCAGAAATAGCTGTATCTTCGCCAACTGTAAGCCCTGCTTCCTCAATTTCGTCGATTTGATATCGCAACATATCAAGTTCGCGAGCTCGTTCCGCCATATTCTCCTGTAAATGATCCACTTCTCGCTTTGCTTCTTTATAAAACTTATAAGCCTCCACATAATTTTTATAAGCCTTCCGGCCTTCCGTATTATATGTATCAATGTATTCGTGATGTGTATCGGCCTGCAATAGGCGTTGATTACTATATTGACCATGAATATCAGCCAAGCACTGTCCAATTTCCTTAAGTGCTTTAAGCGGTATCGGCTGATCATTTGCGAGAATCGTAGATTTACCGTTCTTGTTAAATGATCGAGATAGTATCAACTCATCATCTTCGACAATAATATTTTTGGATTCCAATAATTCTTGTATACTTTTGTGATTGGCAATATCGAAAGTTCCATCTATAACAAAACTATCTTTACCGTGACGAATGAACTCGCTACTTGCGCGTTCTCCTAAAAGGATACTGAAGGCATCCATAAGAATGGACTTCCCTGCCCCAGTTTCGCCGGTAAAGATAGTAATACCATCGTTAAATGAAATATTCATTTGCTCAATCAACGCAAAGTTACGAATGCTCATTTGCGTCAACATATATTTAGTCCTTCATTAAATCTTGAATTCTAGCTAAAATTGCAGGAACTTCCGCTTCCGTTTTTGCAATTAACAAAATTGTATCATCCCCGGCTAAGGTACCGATGATTTCATTCCATTTTGCATGATCGATGGAAAATGCAACAGATTGAGCTGAACCCGGAATCGTATGTAGCACGACTTGGTTCAAGCTATGATCCACTTTGATTAGAGAATCTTGGAATAGTCGATTGATGCGGCTGCGAGAAAGAACTACGTTTTCCTCCGGAGATAATGCATATCGATAATGCCCATCACCTGTAGGAATTTTGATTAACATCAGTTCCTTAATATCTCTGGAAACGGTAGCCTGTGTTACCTCAATCCCCTCTTCTAATAAGGCTGCCGCCAATTCTTCCTGGGTCTCAATCGCCTTAGACTGTACGATTTCTTTAATTTTGTTATAGCGATATCGTTTCATGTTGAACTCCCTTTTTTAAACCTGCACATAAAAGAGAATAGTATCTTTCTATTTATTATTATACCATATATTCATAATTAATATATGGTATATATCGCATATAGTATACGTCTTATGCATATTATATTAATATTTAAAATATTGTTAACATTCAATATACTGATTAGCTACAAATGCATAGCCTATAGTATTCATCTATTTATAGGAAATTAATAATTTAAGAATTACGATATACCGATGTATAAATAAAAGACCCCGAAACGGGTCTTTTATTAGTCATATATGCATTAAAGTTATTAATAATAACAAATACTCTATCGCTTCTGTAAAATAAATAATTCAGGGGGCTGGTTTACCTGATTCATAGGCTGCCAATGACATACATTATACAGCTTCTGATTCAAGTTTTTTAAATACGATTGCAAGTATTCTTTTTCTGCTAACCCCTCTTCCGTTCCCGGATAAGCAACAACCGTAATAACTCCGGAGTTGTCTAATTTTCCCAGCCCCTCTTGAATGGCATTAATGGTATGATGCGGTTCAGTTATAATTTGATGATTACTTCCTGGTAAATATCCTAAATTAAAAATCATCAGATCAATATCATTATCCTTAATATCTTCTGATAATGCTTTGTCGTGAGATCTATGAATAAATGTGAGACTCACATCCTGGGCAATTCCATTAGACCGTAGTAATTCTTTACTGGTGTTAATGGCCTGCATTTGTATATCAATGCCGTACAAGTGACATCCTTTTTGTGCACGCTCCGCCAGATATAATAAATCATGACCGTTTCCGCAAGTCGCATCGACTACGACTTTGGCATTCGTCATAACGCGATCCCATATGAGATGTTGAAATTGAACGGCATTATTAATATTTATCATAAAAACATCTCCCTTGAGAATGTATATTATAAAAGCTCATCCCTGCGGGATGCCAGTTTCTTAAATAAGGTGCCGAAAAAACATTGATCTTTAAAGCGAACGAACAGACAATACACGGGATTAGAACTGATATGCAGTACCTCCTGATTTGTAAAAGTATAATCAAAGGTACCGTCAATACAGATATGAAGTTGCGGCTCCCGTTCCGGCATCGTGATTTGAATGGTATCATCTTCTTCAAGAACCATGGATATGCCCTGAATCAAATGAGGTGCCACAGGTGTGACGATAATTGATCGGTTATCCGGCTTCATAATCGGACCCCCTGCTGAAAGGTTATAACCGGTAGACCCCGTAGCTGATGCGATGATCAATCCGTCAGCAGGATACATTTGCGTATGCTGATTATTAACGGACATATTGATACGGGCCATCTTAGCCGGTTCCGCGCGGGTTATAACGATTTCATTAATGATAGGGACTAATTCTTCTTCATCGCCATTACTGCGATCTATATATGCATATAAGTGGCCCCGTTTTTCAATGTTATAATCGCCTTGAGCTATACGTTTAATATGACTTTGTAGCTGATGGACCTCAATCTGATTCAAGAATCCCAATTCGCCTAGGTTAATACCGCATACGGGGACTTTATAAGGGTAAATTTGACGCGCCAAATGAATAATTGTGCCATCTCCACCAAAGCTGAATGCAATATCAATCTGTTTGAATATATCAGGACGCGGTAAGATATGTGTTTTTGGAATTTGTAACACTCGAGCAGGTGCATCGGACTCCAAGTCATCCGGCAAAAAAACTTCAATCTGTTCTTCTCTGCAAATATGAGCTGCCATTTTTAAGACCGCCATAATATTGCTTTTTCCCATGTTGGGGAAAAATCCGATACGCATAGTATATCTCCTATAATGAATGAGCTTCACTTACGACACAATTAATCAATTCGTCATCTATCGGCAAAGCTCCTTCTTTACTTTTCTTAAAATATCCTAAGAACTCAATATTACCTTCCATTCCCTTGATGGGGGAATACGTTAAGCCATAGAGATAAAGACCGCAATCAAAAGCGACATGTAATATTCTCCGCAATACATCCTTATGAACAGCTTCATCCCGAACGATACCGCCTTTACCTACATTTTCCTTCCCGGCTTCAAACTGGGGCTTGATCAAGGCGACCAGAGAGCCTTCAGGCTTTAATAACGTGGTTGCAACCGGCAAAACTTTATCAAGAGAAATGAAAGCTACATCGATGGATATGAAATCAACCTGTTCGCCTAATTGCTCAGGTGTAACGGTGCGAATATTTTGCTTTTCCATATTGATAACGCGAGGGTCCTGGCGTAATTTCCAAGCTAATTGATTATATCCCACATCGATGGCGAAAACCTTTGTAGCCCCGTTTTGTAATGCACAATCCGTAAATCCGCCCGTGCTGGCCCCGATATCAACCATGACCGCATCTTGCAGATTGATGGGATACATTTTGATAGCCTTCTCCAATTTAAGCCCCCCACGACTTACATACGGCAAGGTATTTCCTTTAACGTGAATATCGGCATCTACAGGAATCTTTGTTCCCGCCTTATCGATACGCGTAGTATCCATAAATATAAGGCCTGCCATAATAGCGGCCTTCGCTTTTTCTCTGCTTTCAAAAAGTCCCCGGTTGACGAGAAGCACATCTAATCGCTCTTTAGTACTCATATGACACCATTATACACATAATAAAATTGAATATATGCTACGAGAATACCGAGAATTAATCCGCCGAATACTTCAACAGGCGTATGTCCCAGTAATTCCTTTAAGGCTTCCTTTCGGGTTATAACAACAGGTATATTACGTTTTAAAAAGTAGTCCACAATCTGATTTAAGATCTGTGCTTGACGACCCGCCTCTAACCGTACACCGGATGCATCATACATGACGACAATGGAGAACACCAGAGAAAGGACAAATAAATCCGATACGCCTCCATTTTTTAAAAATATTGCCGTCGTGGTAGCAATGACAAAGGATGTATGAGAACTTGGAAACCCTCCCGATCCTACTAGTCGTTCGAATCGTAATCGACGGAAGCGTACAAGCTGCCATATAAACTTGATGGCCTGTGCGGAAAACCAGCCCCAAAATGCGGCCTGGGCTATATAATTATGTGCTGTTTGTAGCAATATATCAATCATTCCATGTACCTATAATCAGGTATAAACCTCTCTAATTTGTTCGTTCTAACAGATAATCAATTAACGACTCAAGGATGGCTGTATCATAAGCGACGCTCTTCAATGCATCATGTGCCTGATTGCCGACCATATGAGCCTGCCGTATCGCCTCTTCGAGACCCAGTAATGCTACATAGGTCGACTTGTGCTGTCGAATATCGCTTCCGGGCGTTTTACCGAGTTCCTCTATCGTTCCCGTTACATCTAGGATATCATCGGTGATTTGGAATAGCAATCCTAAACAATTCGCATACTCCATAAAAGCCCGATATGTATTTGCATCCGCATCTGCTAAAATAAGCCCCAGTTCAACAGCGGAATTAAACAGTGCTCCTGTTTTGCCTCTATGTAAAACCTTCAATTCCTCCAGCGAAATATGCCGATTTTCGCTCAACAAGTCAAAAGCCTGGCCCCCTACCATACCTTCCGGACCTGCCGCCTTAGCGACACAGCTAATAGCTTTAATTCTCTGCTCTGCGCTGGCGGTTCTATTGGAACCCATTAATTGAAATGCATAGGTTAAGAGGCCGTCCCCGGCAAGAATTGCCATTCCTTCCCCGTATACTTTGTGGTTAGTCAAATTACCGCGACGATAGTCATCATTATCCATAGCAGGTAGATCATCATGAACTAAGGAATACGTGTGAATGCATTCCATAGCGCAGAGAAATTCCTTATAATCCGCAGGGATCTTATCAAACATTTCAAGAACCGCCTGGGTCAGTATAGGGCGAATACGTTTACCGCCTTGCATAAGGCTATATTCCATGGATTCATAGAGCGGTGCATATTCCGTATTAGGACTCTTCAATATTTCTCCGAGCCATTGTTCAATATTGTTTTTACTCGATTCCAAGTATGTTTTGAACATATGAATCTCCTTATTCACTGATGCGTACCTCTTCGATAATCTGTTGTACCTCAGTCTCTACGGAATCCAACATGGCCGCACATTCTTTTACCAATGTGAGTCCTTTTTTATATTGCGTCAATAATTCAGAAATTGTCATGTCTCCTTCGTCTAAATTTTTAACGATATCTTCTAATGTTTTATATTTTTTCTCATAACTTTTCAGTGATGCGCTCATCTATATGCACCTCCTTAATTGTTGCAGATACATTACCGTCTGATAATATAATACGGATATCATCTTTAGGATGGACCTGTGATACGGATATAACCGATTGTCCTCTATGTTCAACTTTAGCATAGCCCTTCAGCATCATGTGTAATGGATTAAGTGATTCCATTTGCTGAGCCAGTAATGCTAAATTATGACGTTCTGTACGACAGACTTCAACTGCCGATGTATTCATCGATTGTGAAAGTTGTTGCAACAGTGTTTTTTGTTTATGTAGAAATTGAAGGGCCGGAATCCCCAGTTTACGATTAAATAGTACGGTTAAATCCGTTCTTTTTTGTTGTAACGTATATTGTATGAACTGATGCAGGAATTCTTCTTTCTCCAGTAACTGTTCCTGTAATGTCGTAAGAGGTAAAACCGATAATTCCGCCGCATGGCTTGGCGTGGCCCCACGTACATCTGCTGCGTAATCACATAATGTATAGTCCGTTTCATGTCCCACGGCCGAAATGATAGGCGTATGGGCTTTATAAATCGCCTCCACCACAGCACGATCATTGAAGCACCATAGATCTTCCATAGATCCGCCGCCACGCCCGACAATAATTACGTTTACATCCGGATCTGCATCGGCAGCGGCAATCCCTTTGGCAATAACAGGTCCTGCTGCCGGTCCTTGAACCGGTACAGAATACAATTTAAATTGTACCAGCGGATTACGATTTTTACTTACGTGTAATATATCATGCAATACGGCACCCGATTGAGATGTGACAATGCCGATACACTTTGCCATATACGGCAGAGGCTGTTTATGACTGTCATCAAAATATCCTAATGCGGTTAATTCCTTTTTTAATGCATCAAATTCAAGCTGTAACGGACTCTTTTCCCCTATCTGCATATCTGATGCAATCAGATTTAAACGACCCATTTTATTATAAAAGTTTACGGATGCTTTCACAGTTACCAACAAGCCGTTTTGAATAGATGAGGCAAGACCTTTTTGCATGACTGTACTGGACCACATGGTTACATCGATAGCGGACTCCTCATCCTTTAAGGAGAAGTACATATGACCGCTGCTATGCCTCTTTGCATTGATAATAGTACCGCTTACATAGACGTTTTTTAGCAGATATTCGCGATCCAAAGTCCGTTTTATTAAGTTGTTTAATTGCGTAATAGTTAACACATTCACGATTATCTGATAACCTCTTGTAAAAAAGCCGCCCCAAACGCATTACCTGTCGCATTATCAACGGAAAACCGAGGCTCTGCTACATGTAATTGTATATGTTGACGTTTACAATATTGTTCGATCCGTTTTCGTAAAATGGAATTACTCATGACTCCCCCCACCGCAACGAGTGTTCTTACCGGATGTTTCTCTAAATGGTAGGTAAACAGTTTTTCCAGGGAGTTGGCGATACATGAAAAGACGGCACGCGCCAAATCAGACTTATCCATATCGGACTCAATGCGTCTCATAGCGGCGCTACAAGGACCGGCAAAACTGATCCATCCGTCTTTTACAGAGGACGGCAATGATTTATAGGATTCAGTTTGCAATGCGAGTAATTCAAGTTCGCGCCCGGCCGGAAATGACAGTCCCATCGCAACACCGATACGATCCACAAATTGACCGCCTTGCAAATCATTAGAGCCACCGATGATATGAGATGTAAACATACCATTTCCTTCATACCGGCAATGAACGAGTTCCGTTGTACCGCCCGATAAATGTAATGCCAGAAACGGTTCTGTCGGTATGGTCTTCATATTCCGTAAAGCCGCCAAGATATGATTTTCCTGATGGGAAAAGATATGAAGCGGCACATCCATCAAATAGCTTAACGTCTGTCCTTGTCCCAATCCTACCATAAATGCAGGCATGTAGGAACTTTCTTCACGGCGAGGAAATCCGCTGACACCGATACCTTCGATCGATACCTTAGGAAGTTGTTTGATTAAATCAGGTAATGATTTCGTATGTTGAAATACCATATTTGATTGTTGCAGCCCTCGTTCGCCTGCTTTTACATCGAGAAGCTTTCGCGCTTCTTCCACAATATTGAAGTTGTTGTCGACAATAGCGCAACTGGTTGTATAACAACTCGTATCGATACCTAAATAATAACGCTTCATTATTTGCTTTTATTATATGCATCCAATATGGCGTTTATCAACTTATAGGATGCATCGGACCCGAAAACTTTTGCCAATTGAACCGCCTCATTGATAGCAATGGAAGGTTCCAATGATTCTCTGTCATTTGTCATTTCCCAAAGGGCCAATCGTAAGATCGTGCGATCCACTTTATCCAGATGTTCAACCTTCCGGCTCTTGCAAAATGGTTGTAATTGTTGATCCAGAGTATTTTGATTTGCCAATACGCCCTGCACTATTGACTTGGCATATTCCGTATCCATGTCTTTCGGTACATCCCCTTCAGGAAATTGTACATCGACTTGGTCACTATGAAATTCATTGGCAAATAATAATTGAAAAGCATATTGACGGGCTTCTCGTCGATTTTTTTTAGTTCTCATGTGAGGTCGGCTCCTTTTCTTTCACAATCCCTTCAATATGTACATCCACCTTTACATGATCAAGATCGAGCATATTTTTTAAGGTCTGTTGTATTTCTAGTTGTAACTGTTTGGACAAGTCGATGAGATTATATCCATATAGAGCTTTAATATATATATTGACCTCTAAAAAGCCTTTTCGATGTTTTACGTTAATTCCCGGCAGATTACGTTGACCAAAGGCATGTGTAATACCTTCTACCAGTTCATCATAAAAACGAGGGCTTAACGAGTGAATACCGGGGATAGTTCCCAGCGTTTTAGTCGCCACATCAATAATAACCGAATCGGCAATGTTAATAGTATCCACATCGAGTCCATAATTTAGTTTATTATCTGAAGTCATAGATACCTCCTATGTCCGAGGTGTGGGTACAAGATCATCAAAAACGATATCCTGTACAACAATATCAATAGTCTGTACTTCAATTTCAGTATAGGATACCAATGCTGTTTTAATACGTTCCTGTAATCGCAAAGCTACATCAGGAATTCGATACCCGTATTGGATGCACACATATAATGTAACCGCAATCGCGCCTTCATCATTAAAGGATATCTTAACCCCTTCATGATCGGTTTTGCGACGAAGTAGCGTATTTACTCCATCGTTAAAGGTGGAGCTCATATGATGAACACCTTTAGTGTCCAAAGCGGTAATGGTAACAATGGTGGCATACACATCATCACTGATCTTAATTTTTCCCGATTCTAGTTCAGTATTTTTTTTAGTCATACTGGCCTCTTTCATAAAAAAGCACTTATCCCCTATATATAATTACATAGACGACAAGTGCTCATAGTGTAAATGTTACGATATATGGGGAATAAAATTCCATGAAAAGATCTGTCCCCAATACATATCAAAACGTATTAGGCGCGTTCGATGTATTGACCTGTACGGGTATCAATACGAAGTACATCGTCCACTTCAATGAAGAGAGGTACTTTTACAGTATAGCCTGTTTCGAGTACAGCCGGTTTGTTACCGCCCGTTGCAGTATCGCCACGGATGCCAGGATCTGTTTCAACAACGCGAAGTTCAACGGCTACAGGCAAATCAAGACCGATTACGATACCTTGGAAGAACATGATAGATACTTCCATATTTTCGAGAAGGAAATTTTTAGCATCACCTAATTGTTCAACATTCAATTCAACTTGATCATAGGTTTCGTTATCCATGAATGTGTAAGCACCGTCGGATTCGTACAAGTATTGCATACGACGACGGTCAACATGTGCTTTAGGCACCTTTTCACCGGCATTGAATGTACGTTCTACTACGGAACCAGTTTGCAAATTTTTCATTTTTGTACGTACGAACGCCGCACCTTTACCTGGTTTTACGTGTTGAAAGTCAACTATCTGCCATACATTACCGTCGATTTCAACGGTTACACCTGGACGAAAATCATTACTGGAAATCATCTAACTCTTCTCCTTCTAAATACCTATTTCAATTAACTCTTTTGGACTATGTGTCAACACCTCATAGCCGTCAGATTTGACGATGACACTATCCTCTATTCTCAATCCGATAGAACCGGATATGTAAATCCCCGGTTCTACCGTAATGATCATATTTTCTTCAAATACCGTATCGGATTTCGGATTGGCTACTGGTTCCTCATGGATATCAAGACCTACACCGTGACCGGTCCCATGGTTAAACTCCCTGGTATAACCTTTATCACGTATATAGTCACGACAAACCGAATCCAGTTCTTTGCCTGTAATACCGGCTCTAACTGCGGCAACACCTCTTTTTTGTGCTTCCAATACGATACTGTATAATTTTTTTTGCTCGTCTGACGCCGCCCCCATAACTATGGTTCGAGTCATATCGGAATGATACCCCTTATATACGCCACCAAAATCAAAGGTTACAAAATCTCCGATTTCAATCACCTTATCACTGGCTACCCCGTGAGGCATACTGGAGCGTTTACCTGAAGCGACAATGGTCGCAAAGGAGGGTTCCTCCGAACCGCGCTTTAACATTTCCATTTCTAAGATGATTCGCGCTTCGTTTTCCGTCATACCGACCTTTAATTGCGGTAACAATGCGGAAAATGCATCATCTCCAATCCTGGCGGCCTTCCGTAATAAATCGAGCTCATCTTCTCGCTTTACGGCACGAAGCTTGGCAAAATTAGTAGACGTAAAATTAAACCGTTCATCTAATGTATCACATAAGGTTTCATATGTATCGACAGGCATATATTTACCTTCTATACCGAAGAGCCCTTCATGAATATGGTTATCGTTGCAAATATCTACAAGAGAATCCATAACAGTCGTTTCATATTGAATTACCTCATATCCCTCACATTGCGTTTGAGCCTGTTCGGTATATCTGAAATCGGTAATCATAAACGCTTTCTCCGCGGTGATAACCGCAAAGCCCGTAGACCCTGTAAACCCAGCAAAGTAGTGAAGGTTTGTAGGACTCACTAAAATAACGCCTGTTAACTCTTGCTCTTTGATATACTGCTGTAGCCGATTTAATCCGTTCATAATCATGCTCCTAGTCTATAAAGTACATTTAATATTACCATAAATTACCTATATTGAATAGGATTTCATGCTACTTTTTAAATGCGTCCACCTCTGATGGGGTTAATTCTAGCATTGATCCGACCGTTTCGATACCGGTTAAATCAACAGATCCGACGGAAAGGCGCTTTAAATAAGTTACCGTTCCTCCCGCAGCACCGATCATGCGTTTCACCTGGTGATACTTTCCCTCTTCGATTGTCATATGCAAAGCGGTTGGCGAAAGAATTTCTAATACAGCCGGTTTACAGACCGTTCCGTCACCTAATACGATTCCCTGACGGATGCGCTGTAATCCGTCAGCTGATAATGTACCGTCATACTCAACATAGTATACCTTTGGTATATGTTTATGACCGTTTATGATAGAATGCCCCCATACACCGTCATTAGTCAATAACAGAAGGCCTTCCGTGTCCTTATCAAGACGACCTACGGGAACGACGCCCATCTTCCGAAATTCGGGCGGCAGTAAATCCATCACGACAGGATGCATCGGGTCTTCCACAGCTGTCACATACCCTTTCGGCTTATGAAACTTAACATAGTATGCCTGTGTACGATTGACCGTTTGCCCGTCAACAGTGATATTATCCGAATCCAGATCAATATGCATATCTTTTCTAGTTACTACTATTCCGTTAACAGATACACGTTTATCTTTGATAATTTGATGTACTTCCTTACGACTGCCGTAGGCTTTATTGGCCAATAGTTTATCAAGTCTCATTACTGATATCCCTGCAGCATATCTACGTGAGCCGTATCATTCAATAGGTTCAGTATATTATGATCGAATTCACCCATACCATTGTAAAAGACACGATTAATCGCCGTATTACCTTGACTGAAATTCCAGCAATGACTAATGGAGATATCCAGCAATTTGCACAACAACGTCCGAATGGTGCCGCCATGGCAAGTAATGAGTAATGTTTCTTCCTCGTCATTAGCGGAGATAAACTCTTCGAGTCCTGCCCACGCGCGCTCCTGTAATTCCTTAAAGCTTTCACCATTTGGAACTCTGACAATATGAGGTTTTAAATACATTTCATCGATTAAACCGGGCCAACGTTCTTCAATTTCTGAAAACAATAAAGCCTCCCAATCACCGAAATTTAATTCCCGTAATCGTTTATCAGTCGAAATCGGTATCGACCGATTTCGTCGAATGGATTCGGCCGTCACCAACGCACGAGATAAATCACTTGATAAGATTCTGTCAAAGTGTACATGACTGAGAGCCTCACCACAAGCCTTAGCCTGTGCTAACCCGTTTTCATTTAAGGGCACATCAGTAATACCCTGATATTTTCCCATCTTGTTCCAGTCAGTTTCACCGTGACGAACGATGTATAATGTTTTCATATATTTTCCTATGCTTTAAATATTTCTTCTATTATACCTGATACGGTCACATTTGATTCATGGTCCTTGATAGCCAGACGAATCCATTGATTATCAAGTCCTTCATAGTTGTCGCAATTTCGTACAATCATGTTATGCTTCTTCAAAACTTCATTAATCGAATCCGCTGTAATACCGTCTTTCTCAATATGTAACAACATGAAGTTCGCTGATGACGGATATACTGTAATGCCTTCTATAGCCGACAAACTTTGATACATAAACTTCTGTTCATCCTGTACATCGGATTTTGTTCGTTTTACATAATCTGAATCATTGAGGGCAGCCTCCAGATAGGCCTGTGCCAAAGTATTGACAGACCAGGCAGGAATAAAAGATTGTAGCTGTTTAATGATATTCGGATTTGCAAATACAGCACCGATTCTCAGCCCCGGCACGGCATAAAACTTAGTAAAGGAATGAACTATAATGATGTTATCAAATTCATCAATGAGCTGTCGCATGGACTGCTCATTATCACGAAGCATATCATTTCCAACAAAATCTATAAATGACTCATCGATGACGAGCAGGCTGTTTGCATCGGCTAACATACCGGCAAGGATACGTGTATGGTTGATATCAAGTAAAGTTCCGTCCGGATTATTTGGATTTCCCAGGAAAACGATAACTCTACCGTCCTGCCCCTTTAGTTCTGCCGCAAATGTTTCTAATGCTAAGTAAGGTATCTCAAAATACGGTACTCCATTATCATCGATACGAGGTCGATAGAATATATCACGGACCGGAATATGACTGGCCTTTAAAGCCTCTTTATATTCAGAAAATCCCGGTGCCGGAACAAATGCTCCCGTATAATTCGGCAGACGACAAATAGCATAAAGCAGTTCAGCTGCTCCGTTCCCCACAACAATTTGGTTTTTATCTACACCATATGTATCGGCAATCGCATTTAATACATCATCATTTGTGGCATCCGGATAATGATTAATATACCGCAATCGATTATGTAGCGCATCAAGTCCCTTCTGATTAGGGCCCAATGGATTAATATTGGCGCTAAAATCAATAACCTCATACGGTTCAATACGTTGTTCATGGGCAAACTTAAAAATATTGCCCCCATGTATATCTGACATAATATTCTCTTTCTGTTATAAACTTTATTTTCATCGCTTGATATAGGTCAATCCCTCGTTAGTTGTTTCTACAGTATCTACATACGTTAGATGTGGTAAAGTTCGCATGATTTCATGCTTACAATCATCAATACCACCATAATCAACGGGAAATAATAAACCCATGATAGTACCGCTATGAGCGATAATAGTACCGACACTATGATAATGTACACCGATATCGTGAAAGTTGTATAAATCAGGTTTATATAGAATGCGTTGATTACCGAAGGCACTCAATGTAGCGGCTTGCCCGATGAGATTGATATCATGGGTCTTTAATCCTCGTTTAAAAAGATCCAGCGATTCTTTTATAATCGGTTCTTTCTCCTTGATTTTTTCCGTTAAATCATCCTGTCGGTTGAAAGCAATCGTATCGATACTTCCTCCTTCATCAAAGACGAGGATTTTTAAGGGCGGACACATACCTAAATGTTCGGAAATAGTTCCTTCAAAATAATCAAACTGCGTAACTCCAGGATAAAATGAAGCATCTGTAGGTTCAACGGTTAAGCAGATACGCTCCAGCTCTTTAAATGATAACTCACGATGTATTGCAAGGGCTGTCGCCATGGCCGTCACGGCGATATCTGCGGAACTGGATGCCATCCCCTTTCCTTGCAAAATGTCCGATCTCACATATATGGATGTATCTGTTTTGTCCTGTCGGTTTCTAGCTAAAACAAGTTGTCTGGCACGAGCAGATTTTGGTTGGAGGGAACAAAAGTAATTATAAAAAGGATGTTTCACATCGCTTAATGCATAAGAGTATCGATTTATGGGACAAGTCACTAAAAATGACTGTCCATCAATGGACCCTTGGAGAAATTCTCCACATGTACCGGGGGCTCTCACATAATAGGTCACCATGAACTCCTTTCATCAAATGCATTAATATAAGGTCAGAGGTAAATACTTTATGATTTACGTTCTAAAATACGGCTGGATTGGATGCAACCGTAGCGGATAAAATAGATAAAATGATGATATATACAAATAAAAGCAATACCTCTGTCACTTCTGTAACAAAACCGTATGTATCGCCTGTAGTACCTCCCAACTGTTTTACGATATATCCGTTTAAAGCTATATTGATAATATAAGCGACAATCATGCTTATCACATTGATTTGGAAAATACCTAATGTAGCATATACCAATATACCTAACCCAGCTATATATTCTACATCAGGCACGGAAATCACCGCATAGACTCCATATAGTACGGTATACAAGATACTGCCGATGAAAAGCAATATAAGCGGCATACAGAATGTAGAAATCGTATTATATAGCATGACATGCTTGGGGGCATAATTTGCAAAGGCGGCGCCCATGCCTTCTTTACGCGCATAAGGATACGCTCGAATACTGAATACCATGGTCCATCGACTCATGAGAGGCATCATGATAAGTGCCATCGGAATAAATTCGGCGGATGGAATAGCAGCCAATAATTGCCATTTTAAAAGCGTAACAAAAATAAAGGCGACGACCCCGAATGAACCGACATGACTGTCCTTCATGATTTCAAGCTTTCGCTCCTTCTCACGTCCGGAAAACAGTCCGTCGCTGGTGTCCATCAAGCCATCCGCATGAAGTCCGCCTGTCAACAGAAATTCAGCTACTACGATGATCAGCATTAACGGCATGCGAGGTATAAATAAGGATAAAATACCGTATAATATAGCCAAAAATAATCCGATAATCAAGCCTACATAAGGAAAAGCGACCACGGATTTGCCGAAATCCTCTACTGACCAATCTGTCTGGTTCACTAATTTTATACGTGTTAAAAATTGCAATGCAATAAAGAAAGGTGTCATTGTTCCATCATCCCATAGGTTATAACTGTACTGATAATAACCATCAGCAATGTCGTAAAGTACATCATATAAATAGATCTAGTAATATGATTACGATTCATAGCTTCAATAGGATCGCCCATATATTCGCGAAAGGTCATTTTGTTGAAATATTGGTTATATCCGCCTAAACGAATGTGTAAGGCTCCTGCTACCGGTGCTTCGGCATAGCCGCCATTTGGACTTGGATGCTTATTAGCATCGCGAACCCCAATCTTAAAAGCCGACTTTGCATCAAATCGTAGAAAAAATGCGGATACGACTAAGAGCATAAATGTAATACGAGCCGGAATCCAATTTAAGATATCATCCAAACGGGCCGCCACACGACCGAAAAATAAATATTTCTGATTCTTGTATCCCATCATGGAATCCATCGTATTTGCGGTTCTATAAAGAATAGCCCCCATGGATCCACCCAGAATAAAGAAAAATAGCGGTGCAACGATACCGTCAACGGTATTTTCAGCAATTGTTTCTACCGTAGCGCGTGTAATTTCACCTTCATCAAGATCGGCTGTATCACGACCTACGATCCAAGATAGCCGTTGACGGGCACCTTCAATATTACCATGTTTTAAAAGCTGTCCGATTTCAAAGCCCGCCCCTGCTAAAGAACGAGGAGAAATAGAGATATAGAGTAAAAGCACTTCGATGGCGTAATAAACCCATTCATGAATCACGCCGCCAATCCAAAGTATAAGCGAAGCGAGAATATATACGGTCAATAAAATAAGACCTACCGCAATACCTCCGTACCATAATTTTTTTGTATCATTATCGGTTTCCTTGTAAAGAACAGCCTCAAAAAAGGAGATAATGCGTCCGATGATCGCTACCGGATGATATTTACTTTTAGGATCCCCTATAAAAATATCCAATAAAAATGCTAACACGGGAATACAAACGAAGCTATATTTTGTAAACCATTGCCATACTGTTAACTGTTCCATTTAAATCCTCTATTTTAATTCAAATTAGACATGATATAATCCATATCCAGATGTTCTTCCACGATATCGGCCAGGCGATTATATGCCGCATCCTTATGTTCAAAATAATGGAATACGACATCCAACGGTTTTAAACCTTTACGTTCACGCAATTGATTGATGATAAAACGTCTGAATTCGTCATTATCGAATATGCCGTGAATATATGTACCCATCACCTGGTGATTTCCATCAATGAAACCGTCCACCACTTGTACGGGCGTTTCACTGCGACTTGTGATAGAAAAACATCTTGTAACGGAATCTTCCAGCGGGGTCGTATCACCCATATGAATCTCATAGCCTACTAAATCTGATCCCGTATAGGTGCCGTTAAGAAACTGTAAGTTCGATGCGTTAAATTGAACCTGATGGGTTGTTTTTTGATCCTTCATGGTCGTTGTCGATTCAACGAGTCCAAGACCCTCCACTTCATCGATATCACCTTCTATGTGATGCGGGTCAAAAATCGTCTTACCGAGCATTTGATTTCCTCCGCATACACCGATAACAGGTGTGCCGGCAGCCGCCAGCTTCTTAATCTCTTCAGCAAAGCCCGAATCCCGCAGATATGTAAGGTCCGCCAAGGTGTTTTTAGACCCCGGCAATATGATGAGATCCGGTTTACCTATTACGTCTCCCGGTCCTACAAAGCGCACTGAAACATCCGGTTCATAATTGAGCGCATCAAAATCCGTAAAATTGGAAATCTTCGGAGTCTGCATAACGACAACTTGAATATCCTTGCCGCCGCTGTTACGTTTATTCTCTAATGCTACGGAATCTTCTTCATCGATATCAAGATTTTCAATAGCCGGAATAACACCGACTACCTTTTTATCGGTTTTTTCCTCGATAAATGTCAACGCAGGTTCCAATAACTTAATATCTCCCCGGAACTTATTAATCACAATGCCTTTAATTAAATCCCTCTCTTCAGGCTCCAGTAATTCTAATGTACCTACAATTGATGCGATAGCACCACCGCGATCGATATCGGCAATGAGATAAACAGGTGCATTAGTCATCTTTGCAATGCGCATATTGACGATGTCGTTAGCCTTGAGATTAACTTCCGCAGGACTTCCGGCCCCTTCGATGACCATCATATCAAAATTGGAATCCAAAAAATCAATGGATTCCTTAACCTTGTCCAGTGCAGTTAATGAATACTTTGTATGATATTCCTTAGCGCTATATATACCTACGGGTTTTCCCATGAGAACGACTTGCGACGACTGATTACCTGTAGGTTTTAATAAAACAGGATTCATCTGAACAATCGGATCAATGCCGGCAGCCTCCGCCTGTGCCACCTGAGCACGACCAATTTCATCGCCCCATTTCGTAACATATGAATTGAGGGCCATATTTTGAGCCTTAAAAGGAACTGTTTTATATCCTTTGCGGTAAAAAATTCGACATAAAGCGGTACACAGAATGCTTTTACCTACGTTGGAACTGGTTCCTTGAAACATGATTTTCTTAGCCATTTATATGAACCTCCTGAGATTTTAATTCAATGGTTACACCGCTAATCGTCAAATATAACTGGTCTGACGCATCGGCTACCGCGCGATTAACACGCCCCGCAATATCTCTGAAATACCGAGCCAATTTATTATCCGGTACAATACCCAATCCGATTTCATTCGTAACAAATATAACAGTTTTACCTTCCGTTGATTGAATCGACTTCAATAATGTATGTAATTCTGAAAGTATAGATGCTTCTAACTCATTTACATCTTCTTGCCCCGTGATTGATCCGTGTTTTAACATATGATTCGTGGTAAACATGGTCAGACAATCAATGAGCACCACATCGGCAGATGAGGAAATATCATTCCATGATGATGCAAGATGAAGCGGTACTTCATAGTTTCTCCATAACGCCCCTCGTCTCTCCTGATGTTTTTTGATTCGATCCGACATCTCATCATCAAAGGCTTGCCCTGTCGCTACATAGGCCTTTTGCCCTTCGAATGAAAGCGCTAAAGATTCCGCAAATTCACTTTTTCCGCTGCGTGCTCCACCGGAACACAGGATAATTCTGGATTTCATAATGCACCTATACAAGAATTTATAATTTCAGTATCATTATAAGTATAACAAAGGAGCGATACTATGGAAATTATGAATATGAAATTAAAAATGATGGCCACCTTATGGGATAATACCTATCGAGTAGCTATCGACGACGGTCAAGGTAAATACATCGGTACCGTACGCGTGGTGGTAAATGTACCTCTACCACCGGAGGCATTACCAGATAATGCACCTCAAGTAGAACCACAACTGTTGGTCCTCGTGGAGGATTTCGACTTTGGAGCAGACAAGATCATCAGCTTTGAAGCGACATTGTCCGATTTATTACGAGAGAAATTCAGATATGAAATTCCTCATATCTTCTTCTATTACCCAAGCCCTCAAGATGTATTAAATCAAACTATATCTCAATAAGGTCTTCTCAATAAGGTCTATAACGAGCAAAAAGCTATGTATAAACATAGCTTTTTTTATTTATTCAGCTCCGATTTCTTCCTCTACGCGACACAGGATAAAGCAAAGATCCGATAAGCGATTTAAGTATCGCAAATTCGACTCATGAACGCTTTCGCCGCTATCTAATACACGCCATAAAGCGCGTTCTGCACGACGTGCTATCGTTCTCGCAACATGCAAATATGCAGAGGATCGTTTATCCCCGGGAACGACAAAATTAGATAAAGGTTCTAATTTCTCATCAAATTTATCGATCACTTTTTCAAGATGTCTTACCTGTTGATCCGTTACATCCGGAGCCTTATTGAGGCTCGCGATATCCGCCATCAGCGTCCATAATGTACGTTCCAAATCATATAATTCTACTTGAACTCGTGCATTCTCCGCATACGCTCTGGCAAGACCTATAAAGGCCTGTAATTCATCAATTATACCATAAGCTTCCACTCGTAATGATGATTTCGGTACTCTTTCGCCCGTATATAAACCTGTCGTACCGGTATCACCCGTTTTAGTATATACACTACTAGCCATATAAATACCTCCTTATAAATAGAACATGATACGAATGTAAACGAGTTACATGATATGAACCTTAAAATTATTTATATTCCGGAAACCAAAGATGTACTTCACGCGCTGCCGATTCAGGAGAATCTGACGCATGAACCACATTGGAATCCATCGTTAAAGCATAGTCACCACGAATACTGCCAGGGGCCGCATCTACAGGATTAGTAGCCCCGTTTAAAGCACGTACAGATACAACTGCATTTTCGCCTGCTAAAACAAATGCAAGAACAGGTCCGGATGTAATAAAGTTGACTAATTCACCAAAGAACGGTTTATCTTTATGCTCCGCATAATGCTCTTCCGCCAGTTCACGAGGCACATGTAGCAATTTTAAAGCCTTAATCACAAGGCCTTTACGTTCATAACGGCTTAGAATTTCACCGCTTAATTGGCGTTTTACACCATCCGGTTTGATTAAAACTAATGTTTCTTGCATGGCTTACCTCCTGTTAATGCTGAATGTATTTAGAGTTTTGTGCTTGTTTTTTTAATTTTTCAATACGTTCCTCTGTACGTGGATGTGTACTGAAAAGATTACTGAAACTTTCACCAATACCGACCATAGGATTGATGATAAACATATGTGCCGTCGCATTGCTTGCATTAGGTAGTGCACCATGTTTAGAGTAGTAATCGATTTTAGCCAGAGCCGATGCCAGTGCCATCGGATTGCGACACATATCACCGCCGCCTTCATCGGCCGCAAATTCACGAGTTCGAGAGATACTCATTTGAATGAGTCCCGCAGCAAGAGGTGCCAGTATAATCATGCCGATGAGAGCTAAAGGATTACTCCCCTGTCCGTCTCGACTGTCTCCGCGCCCCATGAAAGCAGAAAACTGCAACACCTGCGCTATCATTGAAATAGCACCCGCCAACATAGCGGCAATGGTACTGATTAACGTATCGCGATTCTTAACATGTGTTAATTCATGACCGAGTACGCCTTCAAGTTCATCATCCGTCAATAGCTGTTGAATACCTTGCGTAACAGCAACCGCCGCATTGTTCGGATTTCTGCCGGTAGCAAACGCATTCGGTACCTCGCTGGGAATGATGTAAACCTTCGGCATAGGCAATTGGCCGTTTTTTGCCAATCTCTCGACCATACCGTACAATTTTGGATTTGATTCCGCTGTTACAGGCTGTGCATGATATTGGGCAAGAACGATTTTGTCACTATACCAATAAGACATGAAATTCATCCCCATTGATATGACGAACATCAATAGCATGCCGTTTCTTCCGCCGATCATATCGCCTGCAGCCATTAAAATAGCTGTTAACAGCGCTAATAAAAGAGTTGTTTTTATATTGTTCATAGTTTCCTCCGATTATAGTGTTGTGGCTATGCTACAACACTATATATTATACCATAAACTATATAATTCTTGCTCCTTTTGTATCAGCTTCCAGACAATATATTTTATTTTCAACGCCATGAGATGTGAATACCTCTCCCATAGCTTTTGCGACGTTTTCAACATGGCATTTATCAGTATAAGCAATCAATGTAGAGCCGGATCCGCTAATGGTTGCACCATAGGCTCCTTCCGTTTTAGCGGCCATAAATACATCATCGCAATGAGGAATTAAGGCTTTTCGATATGGTACATGCAAATTATCTTCCAAAGCTATAGACAGATTATCTAACTGATGTGTAATAAGACTCGTTACAAACAGTGATGCATGGCTCACGTTTTGAACCGCCTCTTTAAAAGGAATATGATTAGGCAATACGGACCTGGCATATTCCGTAGAAACCAATACCTCCGGTACAATTACGGCAAAGTGCAGTTCCTCCGGAACGGGAATTACCGTATTTAATACTTTTGTTTTTAAGCCGGTTGCACAACATAAGTTTCCGTAAATCGCCGGTGCCACATTATCAGGATGACCTTCCATGCGATTGGCGATTACCAGAAGTTCTTCTTTAGTCAACGGATTTTTAACGAGGGTATTCGCCAATAACAAACCGCCCACAATAGCAGTGCTGCTACTACCTAAACCACGCGAAGGAGGAATTAATGTTTCTGAAGTAATATGACCGTAACGTATCGGTTCCTGAACAGTTGCAAAGACCTGATCCATGGCAAATCCGATGAGATTTTTCTTAGGATCCTCCATGCGGAGGATATCGGCACCAAACCCTTCAAATGTATACGTGTACTCCGTGGCATCCTCAAGGGGTGTAAAAGTAAAGATATTATATAAATTTAAAGCCAATCCCAGGCAATCGAAACCGGGACCGCAATTAGCACTGGTAGCCGGAACTTGAACGCGTATGGTTTCCATATCCATTAATCTTCCATAATACGAATAACACTATTGACTGATTGAACAGAACGCAAGCTGTTAAAAGAGTCTATAAGATTTAAAATGTACGAACGAGGGCATTTAGACGTAACGATAGCAAGCACTGCCATTTCAGGATCCATATTGCGCTGCACAATAGATAGGACGGAAATCTTTTGTTCCGCTAGTTTAGCGGAAATTTTAGCTAAGACACCCGTTTTATTATCTACAGCTAGTCGTATATAGTAACTGGATTGAATTTTACCGGGTGCGTAAATATTCTTTTGATCATAATAGAATGATTTCAATTGACCGGTAGATCCGTTGGAAATATTTTTCGCAATCTCCATAATATCGCTTACTACGGAACTGCCCGTTGGCAAGCTGCCCGCGCCGCGGCCATAGAACATGGCGTCATCGATTCCGTTTCCTTTCACATAAATCGCATTATAAGAACCGCGCACGGAGGCCAACGGATGCGTAACCGGTACAAATGCGGGATAAACATTAAGTGATAACCCTTTATTAGATTCCTTCGCAATGCCTAGTAATTTGATGTTATAGCCGAATTCTTTGCCGAATGCAATGTCTTCCGTATCGATTTTTGTAATCCCTTCAACGGATACATCGTCAAAGAAAATACGGCGATTAAAGCTGATGGATGCCAAAATTGCCAATTTACGAGCCGCATCGAGCCCCTCCACGTCAGCCGTCGGATCCGCCTCAGCATAGCCCAATTCTTGAGCTTCTTTTAGTACATCTTGATAGCTCAAACCTTCATCGGTCATCTTGGATAAAATAAAATTTGTCGTGCCGTTCATAATACCGATGAGTTCCGTAATATGATTGCCACCCAAAGATTCATACAATGTGCGAATAATAGGAATACCGCCTAATACAGAGGCTTCAAAGCGCAAATCCACCCCATTTTTACTTGCCAGTTCCAATAAATATGGACCCGATTCAGCTAATAAATCCTTATTAGCCGTAACGACGTTTTTCTTCGCTTTAAGAGCCTCCTCTACACAATCCTTGGCAAAGGTTGTGCCCCCCATTAACTCCACAACGATTTGAATCGAATCATCTTCTATGATATCTTTTATATCGGTCACATATTTAGTTGCTACAGGCAAAGTAATATTGCTGTATTTATCAGGATTGCGCACAAAAATTTTTGTGATATCAATATCAACACCGGTACGATCTTTAATGATTGCTGCATTAGTCTGCAATAAATTAAATGTCCCTTGCGCGACCGTACCGAAGCCTAATAAAGCGATTTTAACAGTGGTCATAATAATTCTATCCTCAAAATGCGGACTAAGCCTGTCCTAAAATCTCTACCTTAATAATACCCTTCATAGAGCGGATTTCATGCAGTAAATCCTCGAGGGAACCTTGTAAATTCTTTGTCTCAAAAGAGATACTGCTGTTAGCAATCCCCTGTAGCGGAATATCCTGATTGATCGTTAAAATACTGCCGTTTCGATCGGCGATTGCTTTCAATACACTGGATAACATACCCGATTCGTTCGACATAGATACGGTTATGCTTACAATCTTACCTTGAGCGATTTCAAAAAACGGGAATACATAATCCTTGTATTTATAATATGCAGAACGACTCAAATCCATTCTTTCAACGGCTTCGTTAATCGTCTTAACCTCACCTAATTTTAGGATTTCCTTTACCTTAATGGTTTTTTTGATCGCTTCCGGTAAAATATCTTCTTGCACAAGATAAAACTTATCTTTTTTTGGTTTAGACATACAATACACTCCCTTACTGTTCATGTGATGTTTCCTGAGCCACAAATTGTCGCCCATATAATGTTAACACCGCATACATTCCAATAAAAAACGGTAAATACTCCGCTACAACGCGCCATGCAACAGCCACAATACCAACTGTTCCGGCCGGCACGAATGGACCGAATAGAACTACGAACAATCCTTCTGCGATTCCTGTTCCCCCAGGTGTCGGTGCAAAATATAAAATGAGATTTAATAGAATCATCCGATCCAACACATCGATGATATGAATATCCGATGTAAAAGCATACATTAAGGCCGGTGCAATACAATATAAACAAAGCAGGCTCAAGCCGGATTCAAAAAATACGACAATAGACTGTCCCGGTTTCTTATATAATAACCCCAGTCCCTGATTTAAGGTTTCAAGCTTCGATAACCAGTCTTTAGTTTTATCTACCTTAAAGTACTTAGCTAAACGATATACAAATTGTCGCATATATTTAGTTTGTAATATATAGGTTCCTAATAAGGTCGCTATTACCGCCACAACAGCAAATACAAGCAACATATTTCGTGAAATATAGGGTATTTCAATGGCGTCGTGAAGAAAAACGAACGGTAACATGACTACGAGAAACATAATTGAGAATACCGTACGTATCAATACGATAGGTGTTCCCTTTCCCAACGGTACACCATAACTTTTAAGGACCAAAACCTGAGCTACAGCCCCTCCGCTGGCCCCCGGCGTCAACATAGCCATAAAGTAATTACTGAATATAACTCGAAGTACAGCTTGAATCGACAGCTTATAACCACCTATTTTTACGAGTCTCTGCAACCGTAATCCATCAAAGTACATTCCCAATGTTAAAGCCAGAAGTGCTAACAACAACGAAACTGCGTTAAAGCTCCTTATCGTTTTAAGTGCTTCCAAATCGATGGTGTAATATATGATCCCTGCAGATACGCTGATGAGTAAGAGAAGCATCAGAATGCCTCTCTTCATCATCTTACTCATGCCAAATCTCCATAATTAATCAACTCAATCTTATGCTGATTAATATATAAACGCGTATGATGCGAACAAACTGCTTTCAATTCATCCTCCCAGTGATATCCCCAGTCATAACGGCTGCTGAGGGCTCTATCATCATTGCCCGGATGTATCATCAACTCATGGGTACCGCTACGGTGACTTACCTCTTTCAAAATTCCCATTAAGGTCTTTTGATTGATATGACCGCCATTTATCATGCCCCAGAAAAATTGGGTGCTTATAATATTATTACTTCTGATAAAAGAGCGTGCATTATCCGCTACCGATGAAAGCCCCACTTTGCCGAGAAAGCGAACCGGATTGTACGAATAATTGATAAATCCGCTCATCTCCTGAGGAATGCGAATCGCCTTTATACCATACTGTTTCGCCTGTTCCACCACAAGTGGTAACACGCTAGGAAGAATATGCATATGTTGATGCCCGTCAATATGCGTTATATTAAGACCGGCATTCATAATTATGGATACTTGACTCTGTATTTCCTTACGCAATTCATCAAAATTAATTTTACCCGTATAAAGTCTTTTTATAAACTCCACATAGGTATTGGGAAATCTTCCCTGTTCCGTCAATAGTGACGATACCTCAGATGGATCACATACCGGTTTGAGACCTCCAACCAAGGCGATATGAATACCGATGCCCAACTTTGGGTTTTTTTTAGCCATGCTTATGGCTTCTGTAAAAGCTTCGCCTCCTGCTAATAAGGAGGTACTCGTAATAATACCTGTACGATGACCGTCAATAATCCCTCTGTTTACAGAACTATGAAGGCCAAAATCATCAGCATTTACAATAAGTTTGGACATAATCATCTTCCTTTTCATTTAAAAAGGGAGAACTTTGTTCTCCCACAAAGGATATATGTTATTGTACCAAATACAGGTATCAAAAATCAATACAAAAGTCCTCTGCTTGTATACTAGCAGAGGACTTTTAAAATCTTATTTGATAAGCTGTTCCTGCACTTTATACATGCAAAGTGCCGCAGCTATCGATACGTTGAGAGATTCTATATCTCCGTACATAGGAATAGAAATACGGTGATCAGAGAAATCTAATATCTCCTTTGATACACCATTACCTTCATTACCGAATATTAATAAACTGCGCGAAGCATACCGGATATCTTGATATGGTACTGAATTCTCCAAGGCCGTTACATAAGTTGTTATTCTCTGTTCTCTGATTACATCATAAAATTCCGATAGTGATACATCCTCATATAAAGGAATCTTATGTAGTGCACTCATTGTGCTGCGCACGGTCTTATCATTAAACGGATCCACGGTTCCTTTCAACGAGAATATTCCTTTCACGCCTGCCGCTACGGCCGTACGTATAATGGTACCCAAGTTACCCGGATCCTGTACCCCGTCCAACGCTACATATAAACCGTCTGTTATGCGCAAATCATCAATAAAATATTTAGGTTTATTTGCTATAGCCATCACACCTTGACCATGAACGGAGTTTTCCAACTTGTCGAACAAAGGGTCCTGAACGATATATGTCGGTACAGATTGTATATCTGATACACCTAATAACTCCTGAATAGTGTGTTCCTTCATTTTCGATTCTCGTATAACGATAACTTTAATAGCACCCATTTTCGCCACATCACGAATCGATCGAATACCTTCTAGGACATATTCATCATATTTCTGACGATATTTTCGATTACTTAAGGCAACCATGCGCTTAATCGTCTTATTGTCTTTTGATTGAATATACTCCATACTATCTCCCGTCACGTTGTTGTCGCCATAAATTATAAAATGCGCCCTTATTCTTTATAAGTTCATCAAAAGAACCGATTTCCTTCATTTTACCATATTCCAAATATACGATTATATTTGCATCCTCAACCGTGGATAATCTATGAGCCACGCTGAGAATGGTTTTACTGCCCCGTATACGCTCGATGCTGGCTTGGATCGCTTTTTCCGTATGACTGTCGATATTTGCGGTTGCTTCATCCAATAATAATATCGATTTTTTGCTCAATAATGTACGGCCGAAAGCAAGTAATTGTTTCTGTCCGTCCGACAATAGAGAACCCAAATAGCCTACAGATGTTTTATAACCGTCCGGCAACTGTTGAATCATGCCGTCCAAATTCACCTGACGGGCCGCTTCCACCATATCCTCATCGGGAATAGAGGTATCGAATAACTTCAGATTATCCTCTATAGTTCCTTTAAATAAATAGGCCTGTTGAAAAACATAACCCATAATATTTCGTAGTAAGGAACTGTCATAATCCGCAATATTGATATCATTTATATAAATTGCACCCCTGGTTGGTTTATGAATGCCCATCAATAGTGAAAGTAATGTGGTCTTGCCGCTGCCCGACGGACCGACAATACCTATAAATTCACCGGCATTAACGGATAATGTAAAATCATCCAAGGCATATTCATCATTATCGAGATAAGAAAACCAAACATGGTCAAATCGAATGCTGCGAATCTCTTTAAATTCATCGGGAACAGATGTAATCAACTGTCTATCTTCTTCCTCCAGCAAAGGAACTAACCGTTCCGCACCGGCCAAAGCGCTCTGCAGTGAATTGTATTTATCGGCGATTTCTTTCATAGGCTGAAAGAAGCGATCCATATATTGGATGAACGCAAAAACTGTACCTGCATCAGCAACGGAGTCGACCAGATTTGTCGTCGTAAATATAACGATAAGGGCAACGAAAAACAGACCATCCACAAGAGGCCTGAAGATAGAAAACGTGGTAACCTCGAAAATACCGGCCGCTAAAAATCTTTTGTTTACCTCGTCATAACGATCCTCTATATTGCGTTCACCACGATAGGTTTTTACGATAACAATATAATTTAACAGTTCTTTAATACTCGCATTGGATGCGGCCACAGAAGTACGCACCTGGCGGAACGCCTTGCGGGAGAACTTCTGGTATATCCATATGATACCTCCCATAATAGGCACAAGTATTGTCATGATAATGGCTAAAGGAATATTGATGAGATACATAAAGCCTAAAATACCGATAATCATGAGAGAACTGCTTAAAAGACTTAGAATAACTTCTGTATATAGCGTTCGTAATGATTCTACATCATTAGTAATACGCGTCACCCAGTTACCTATAGGTAGTTTATAAAAATCTTTATGTGATTTATTGAGTATTTTCCGGAAGATAATCCCCCGTATATGGTAAATAATCTTTTGACCGAATGATTTTAAGAAATAGTTTTCTACAAATATACATATAATACTGCCCAAAATCGTTATGGCATACAGGACAGCATAATATTGAATTACATGTATATCATTTGTAGCAAAACCAAGATCGATGACCTGCTTGGACAAGTAAGGCCGCAACAATAATAAGATAAGATTTCCTAACAAAGCAAATGCGGCTATCATCAATATCCCCATATATGGACGTATATAAGCACTTAAATGTTTAAATAAAGCCCAATCATTCCGGACATTACGCTTCTTCATGTGCTGCCCCTCTCTGTGCCATATATAATGTATAATACAAGCCCTTATTATTTAATAGTTCTTGATGATTTCCGGATTCTACGATACGTCCTTCATCAAAGACGAGAATGCTGTCAGCCTTTTCTATTACCTCCAGGCGTTGAGAAATACAAAGTATGGTTTGTTCACAAGAGGAACGTAGTGTATCGAGAATCGTATGAACCGTAATCGCATCTAATGCGGAAAAGCAGTCATCTAATAACAAGTAAGGAGCATTTTTATAAAATCCGCGCGCCAAATTGATGCGCTGTTGTTGTCCGCCGGACAGATCGCGCCCTTCTTCCCCTAAGACATGTAGATCATCGTGCAGATAATCACCTAAATCTCTATACAAATCCGCTTTTTTAGCGGCTTCCTCCAAAGATATGTGATGAATGGAACTTTGGCCGAAGGTGATATTGTCTGCGATTGTAGAACTCAATAGATAGGATTGTGTAGGCACATAGGCAACGGAATTACGCAATACGGCTAAAGGAATATCTGTAATATCACGATTGCCGAAATAAATTGATTTTTGAGGACTTTTCTGCAAGCCGATCAACAATTTGAATAGTGTACTTTTACCGGAGCCCGGTTTTCCTACAATGCCTATAAAAGAGCCCCTCGGTATCGTTGTCGTCACCTGCGATAATGCCTGAGCCTTTGCGTTATCATAGGTAAAATTTAAAAATCTGACATGAATATCCTCTAACGTTAATATGGAATCGGTATCCTTGATATTTTCCGGCGGTAATTTCATAAAATCCATGATGCGGTCTAACGATGCCAACCCCTTCTGTATGATGGATATGAGTGAACCGACACTGATTAAAGGGCCTATAATGAGCATGATAAAAGAATTAATGGTAACAAACTCACCGATGCTCATACGCCCCTCCACAGCGAGACGCCCACATACAAAGATGCTGATACTGATACAGATAAACGGTGCAATCCGTGTGAGCGGTGTCAAAACAGAATCATATAAAGCGACATCCATATTCTTGTTATAATTTAGCCGATTGATATTATCAAACAACTTTTCAATGACCGATTCACGGTTGAAAGCTCGCATCACATCCATGCCCTGAAACAGTTCCTGTCCAAATTCAGTCATATCGCTGTACGTCGTTTGTGCACTTCTCTGTTTAACCCTCAACTTACGTCCTAACAGAAAAATTGCAATCAAAGTAAATAATACAGGGGTCATGATTTGAGCCGCCAAAAGAATGTCGATTTTTTTGATTAATACTACGGAGCCCACAATGGAATAAAATACTATATCTACAACGATCATCACGCCCAACCCTAAAGCAACGCGCAACGATGTCACATCATTGGTCATCAGCGCCATCACCTTGCCGGGTCCGTTCATTTCGTAATAAGTCGTCTCGATCTGCAGCGCCTTCTTACAAAGTTTCTGACGAAACTGATACTCCATCCTCCGAATGGATCCTAATAAAGTGCGACGGGAGATAACTTTCAAAATGGTTATAATGATTAACAGTGCCACAAAATACAAAATATAACGAACAAGGCCCTCCTTGTTATGACTCAATGTATCGATAGCATTTCCGATAAATTGAGGGACCAATAAAAAAGCTACATCAATTGCCATCAACAGCATGATGCCTATTGCATAAATCCAACCTTCACGGCGGAAAAAATCTTTAAAAAAATCTACAGATTTCATAATTCCTCTCAATTATATTTAACATAGTCTATATGTATCATAGTATTTTTGCTATATAAATACCACTATTTTTTTCATTATATTATCAATACAATATCTTTTCTGAAAGTATATCGAATTTTTTGATTTACTTATAGATGTGTAAATGATATACTATGCATAGATACAAGACGTATCCTTAATTTACTTAACATTGAAACTCTTAGGAGGAATACAACATGGAAAAACGTACTGGTGTAGTTACATTTGCAGGTGGTCCTATTACTTTGGTGGGCCCTGAAGTTAAAGTAGGTCAACAAGCTCCTGATTTCACGGTTTTGAGCAATGATTTACAACCTAAAACATTAAAGGATTTTGACGGTAAAGTAAAAGTAATTTCCGTTGTACCATCTCTTGATACAGGTGTTTGCGATGCTCAGACACGTTGGTTCAACCAAGATGTTACTTCCCTTTCCGACGATGTGATAGTATTGACTATCTCTATGGATTTGCCATTCGCTCAAAAACGTTGGTGTGGTGCTGCAGGCGTAGATAAAGTTGTTACTT
>ERZ773038.51-NODE-51-length-81446-cov-4.057746_pt1 | contig 81446 bp, 78 predicted proteins | sample MGYA00511665_ERZ773038 | MGnify/ENA primary metagenome ERZ773038 (study PRJEB29015, sample SAMEA2737966) | human oral metagenome | biome: human oral; feature: human-associated habitat; material: dental | place: China | collected 2028 ... | reverse complement strand
ACTTAAGCGTCACTCAAGCCATCCTAGAGCGTTGGGTAGCGGCCTATCAAGACGGCGACACCTTTAAATGGGCCATCACCCTCAAATCCCAACCTGATCAAGTCATTGGCGATATTAGTGGCGTCGGCTATGACCCAGCCACCAATTCCATGACCATAGGCTATGTACTAGGACGAGATTACTGGGGCAAAGGCTACATGACCCAAGCCCTCATTGCGGTCAGCCGTTTCTTCTTGCAAGAAGCAGACCTCAACCGAGTTCGGGCCACCCACGACACTGCCAACCCGGGTTCTGGACGCGTCATGCAAAAGGCTGGCTTCCACTTCGAAGGCATCCTCCGCCAGGCCGGACATAACAACCAGGGCATTGTGGATTCCGCCCACTATAGTCTGCTCAAATCTGATTTATAGAAGGAGGCTTGCTTATGAAAGCCATTGGAACCCAAACTCTCATCACAGAAGACCTTATTTTACGACGATTTGAACTATCAGATGCGCCTGCCATGTTCAGCAACTGGGCGGGCCGTCCCGACAATGTCACCTACCTGATCTGGCCGGCTCATGCCGACTTAAGCGTCACTCAAGCCATCCTAGAGCGTTGGGTAGCGGCCTATCAAGACGGAGGTACCTTTATATGGGCCATTACTCTCAAATCCCAGCCTGACCAAGTCATTGGCGATATTAGTGCCCTCGACTATGTGCCTGCCACCAATTCCATGACCATAGGCTATGTACTAGGGCGAGATTACTGGGGCAAAGGTTACATGACCCAAGCCCTCATTGCGGTCAGCCGTTTCCTCTTGCAAGAAGCAGACCTCAATCGACTTATTGCCACCCATGACACTGCCAATCCTGGATCTGGTCGCGTCATGCAAAAGGCCGGTTTCCAATTCGAAGGCATCCTACGCCAAGCCATGCATAACAACCAGGGCATTGTGGATTCCGCCCACTATAGCCTGCTCAAATCTGATTTATAGGCAGACAAAATTCCCATTATATCATATATGATATAATGGGAATTTTTTTGTCCCCTCCAACTCAAAAAAAGAGACTGGCAAGGCCAGTCCCATTTGCTATTAAGCGTTAAGTTTGCGTTCTTGTTCAACTGCAGCTTGAGCCAAGATGTTGAGGTAGTTCCAAGGACGGTCAAAGACAGGTTGGAAGAAGAAGTCAACATAAGCCAAGTCTTCAATGGTCATCTTGTTTTGGATAGCCAAGGACAAGGTGTTAGCAGAAGCGGTACAGTCGTATTTAGACATTACTTGCCCACCTACGATACGGTTAGTCCCTACTTCGTAAACTAACTTCATGTAGATTTTCTCGTTTGTTGGCATGAATTCTGGACGGTAGTTATCTACCACGTATACTGAACGAGTGTCTAAACCGAAGTGCTTAGCAGAACCTTCGTTCACCCCAGTTGAACCAATGTTCCAACCGAAGAGGTGGAGACCAGAAGTTGATTGAGTCCCACGGTAACGAACTTTGTCACCTGCGATGTTCTTACCAACCAAAGCACCCATACGCACAGCGTTAGTCGCTAATGGGATGTAAGCATGACCACCGTTAGGGTTGTAGTTAACCGCACAGGAGTCACCTGCTGCAAAGACATCTGGATGGCTAGTCTTCATATAGTCGTCAACGATGATGGCACCGTTAGGCATGGTTTCAACTTGGTCTTTAACTAAGTCAGTGTTTGGACGGAAGCCAACACAGAGGATTACCATGTCTGCTTCGTATTCGCCTCCAGTGGTTACCACTTTCTTAACGACGCCGTTTTCGCCCTTGAAGCCTTTAACCATTTCGTTAAGGCGTACTTCAACGCCACGGTTACGTAAGTCTTCTTCTAAGATATCAGTGAATTCTGGGTCTAAGTATTTGTTCAAGATACGGTCTAAACCGTCAAGCAAGGTAACGTCTTTACCTTCTAAGTTGAAGGCTTCAACGAGCTCAATCCCGATGTAACCCCCACCGATAACTACCACTTTTTTCTTGTCAGTCTTCTTAGCGAAGATTTCTTTTGCTTGGTTGTAGTTCTTGCAGAGTTGAACGTTTTCTAAGTCTAAACCTTCTAATGGTGGGATGATTGGCCAAGAACCAGTCGTTACCACTAACTTGTCGAAAGTTTCATCAAATTCTTCACCAGTTTTGAGGTTTTTAACGCGTAAGGTCTTAGCCTTCAAGTCAGCCTCTAAAACATCGTGTTCCATATTTACTTTAGCGCCTAAAGAAGCTAATTCTTCTGGGCTTGAGTAGAAGAGCCCTTGAGGGTCTTTCACAACCCCACCAACGTATAAGGCAATCCCACATGACAAGAAGGATACGTTATCGTTACGTTCGTAAACAACAACTTCCGCTTCTGGGTGATCATTTAAAATAGTTTTAACAGATGCTGTTCCCGCATGAGTACAGCCAACTACTACTACTTTCATATTTTTTCTTCCTCCTTAAGATATTGCTTAGCAACAGATATATAATACCACATAAACAGCAAAAAAGGTAGCCTTTTAAGCTCTTTAAAGCAAGTTTTTTGAGCGTTTACATTCCTGATTTAACAGGACTCTTATCCACCTTGCTTTCACAAAGTTTTTCATTTTGCCCTGTCCACTAGAAAAGGTGTGCTTTTCTGTCTTTTTCCGGCAAAAGATTGAAATTTAAGCCAAAATTCTGTATAATGTAGTAAGATAATTAAATCACAAAAGGAGATGTCAGTTCACATGCGTAAAAAATTATCTATCCTTTTCGCAGCTTTGTTCTTGGTTTTTGCTAGCCTTGGTCACACCTTGTCTGTCTTAGCCCAAGAATCTTCCAAGCCTGATACAACTTCAGGAGCGTCCGAGAAAAAATATACGGATCCTGCTGAACTCAAGGAAAGCTACGACGTAGTCGTTGTCGGTTCCGGTGGTGGCGGTATGGCCGCAGCGATCGCAGCCCATGACGCTGGAGCCAACGTTGTAATTTTCGAAAAAATGCCAATCGTGGGTGGGAACACCAGCAAGTCTTCTGCTGGGATGAACGCCAGCGAAACCAAATTCCAAAAGGAAGCTGGGATCGAAGACTCTAACGACAAGTTTTACGAAGAGACCTTCAAAGGTGGGAAAGAAAAGAACGATCCAGAATTGCTTCGCTTCTTAGTAGACCACTCTGCTAGCGCCATTGATTGGTTAGATTCCATGAACATTAAGTTAGATAACTTAACCACAACTGGTGGGATGAGCGTCAAGCGTACACACCGTCCATCTGATGGTTCTGCCGTTGGGGGCTACTTAGTAGAAGGCCTCTACGCTAACGTAACTGAACGTAAGATTCCAACTTTCGTTAACTCTGACGTAACAGAAATCACGGAAGAAAATGGTGCCGTTTCTGGCGTCAAAGTAACGGTTGAAGGCCAAGAAAAAACCATCAAATCTAAGGCTGTTGTCCTAGCTACCGGTGGTTTCGGGGCAAACTTAGACATGGTCAGCCAACTTAAGCCAGAACTCAAAGGCTTTGTTACAACTAACCAAGAAGGCTCCCAAGGGGACGGTATCAAGATGGCTGAAAAGCTTGGTGCCCAAACCGTTGACATGGATCAAATCCAAATCCACCCTTCTGTTGAGCAAAAAACTTCTTACTTAATCACTGAAGCCGTACGTGGTGAAGGTGCTATCTTAATCAACCAAGAAGGTAAACGTTTCTTCAACGAATTAGAAACTCGTGATAAGGTTTCTGCTGCCATTATCGGCCAAGAAGGTAAATCAGCTTACGTTGTCTTCGACGAAGCTCTCAAGGGTCGCGTTAAGGCTATCAACCAATACGAATCCAAAGGTTTAGTGGTCAAAGGTGATACCATTGAAGACTTAGCTAAGGAAATTGGTGTTGACCCAGCTAACCTAAAAGCTAGCCTGAAAACTTGGAACAAGGCTGTTGCTGATAAGAAGGACGAAGAATTCGGCCGGACTACCGGGATGGACAATGACTTGTCACAAGCCCCTTACTACGCAATTAAAATCGCACCAGGGATTCACCACACCATGGGTGGTCTCAAGATTAACACTAACGCGCAAGTCCTCAACAAGGAAAACCAACCAATCAAAGGTTTGTACGCTTCTGGTGAAGTAACTGGTGGGGTTCACGGTGCTAACCGTATCGGTGGTAACGCCGTTGCCGACATCATTATCTTCGGTCGCCAAGCTGGTGAACAATCCGCTGCCTTTGTCAAAGAATAATGACTTCTCACACCTCCCTTTCGGGAGGTGTTTTTGTATGGTTAGAAACTACCAAATTGGCCTGTTTTTTTCGTGATTTTGGGTCATCTTTTTTCCTCAAACGAACGTTTTTATGATATAATTAATAGGAATTCGTCAGTACAAATTTAAGGGGGCAATCATCATCGAAAAGTTACTTTCTAAGACGCATAAACGTCAACTCCAGTTATTAAATATCCTCCACTCTTCCGATGACGCCCTGCCATTAGACCAGCTGGCTAGTCGCCTCGACTGCTCTACCCGCATTTTGAAGGAAGACCTCCAGCAAATAGCCAGTAACCTGCCACAGTATGACATTTCCATTCAACCTGATGGCGCTAAAATGGTCAATCGCTTCACGGTCGACATCAACCTTGCCTACCAATTCTACTTGGCTAACTCTGTCCACTTCCAAGTTTTAGAATACCTCTTCTTCCACCCCCAAACTGAAATGGAAGAGGTCCTCGAGCACTTTTTCATGAGTTACCCTACCTTTTACCGGACCATCCGACGTATTAACCGTTGGTTTAATGGCCTCTATAATATTCAGGTATCAACCAAACCTTTGGCCATCACCGGGAATGAAAATGAAATCCGCTTCTTCTTTGGTCAGTACTTCGCTGAGCGCTATCCCGCTACTACTTGGCCTTTTGACGACATCAAAGAAGCCCATGTAGACAAATTCGTGGCTACCTTCATCAAGATTTTGGATCGGCCATTGGATTTCTCCCTCTACTACCTGATTAAGCGCGCCACTATCATTAACATTAAGCGTCACCACTTCAAGCGTGACCTCCCCCTTCACAAAACCAATGTCTCGACCCTTTTTGCTCAGGCCTTAGAGCAAAAAGCAGACCAGGAATTTGTTCGGTCTTTAGCTGACTATGTGGGAGAACCATTGGGAGACATCGTGCTGTCTAACCTACTCTACCCATTCTTGCGCGATGATTTCTTCTATACCTATGAAGATATGCTTAAGGCTTCGCGCCTACAAGCCGCCATCCATACTTCACTGACTCAGGCCCAACTTATGATTGAGGATATTCGCCAACATTTCAATCTCAAAATTACCAACTCAGAAGTCCTGACCATCCTCTTCCATAACGCCTCTTCCGTTGAATGCTACGAGGTATTCGCTAAATCTGAAATTTTCCGACGTCGGGCTACTTGGATGAGCCATCTCTACGAAGATTTTCCAGACTTCTACAACTATATTGAGAAGTCTGTTATCCAATACCGTCAAGCCAATAAGCTTCATACAGGTACTGAAATTGTTCGATACTTAATCTACACCATCTTCTCTACTTGGTCTGAATTAATTCCACAGCTCATGAAATGTCAAAAGAAGATTCGAGTGGGGATTTTCAGTAATATCAACTCCTCTCACTCCTTGATGATTCGTGATCTCTTGGCTTGTTCTTGCTCCCAGCAACTTGAATTCCATGCCCCACAGGTTCTCTATCAGAATGTCCGGGAAGTGATTCGTTCTGACTATGACGTCATTCTCAGCAATGTGCCTATTCCGCAATTGCATTCTAAATTATTCATCAATATCAATGCCATTTCCATTGAAACGCTGATTGAACGACTTAATAATATTGGTAATGAGCTTGCTCAGTGCCCTCAAGAAAGTTAATAAATAGCCGGAAGACATAAGTCCTCCGGCTATTTTTTTATATATAAAAAGGCTGCTGGGATAAACCCAGCGGCCTAATGAATTGATTAGTCGATTTCTACACGGTTTTCTTTCAAGTGCCAAATATCGCGGTTGTATTCTGCGATGGTCCGGTCAGATGAGAAGAAGCCCGCCTTAGCAATGTTAATCAAGGCTTTCTTGTTCCATTCAGTACGGTTTTCGTAGTCAGCCAACATTTTTTCCTTAACTTGGATGTATTCTTCCAAGTCGATTAAGGTCATGAACCAGTCTTTGCTGATTAATTCATGATGTAGACGGTTGAGGCGTTCTTCGTTCCCTGCTGCTAACATCTTATCGCTCACGATGAAGTCAACTAATGGACGAATCGCGTCATGCTCGTAGTAGTCACGCGCTACATAACCTTGAGTTTCGTATAGCTTGATGATTTCATCACTGTGCTTACCGAAGATGTAGATATTGTCATCACCCACTAATTCGTGAATTTCCACGTTAGCCCCATCTTCAGTCCCTAAGGTCAAGGCACCGTTCAACATGAACTTCATGTTACCAGTACCACTTGCTTCCTTAGAAGCCAAGGAGATTTGCTCGGAAATGTTACATGCTGGAATCAAGTATTGAGCACGTTCTACGTTATAGTTCTCAATCATTACCAATTGTAAGTGTGGACTTACTTCTGGATCATTGGCAATTACTTGAGACAAGGTCAAGATTAAGTGAATAACGTCTTGAGCGATTGTATAAGCAGGTGCAGCCTTCCCACCGAAGAAAACAGTCAATGGGGTTGCAGGAATGTTACCGGCTTTAATGTCTAAGTACTTGTTAATGACATAGAGAGCGTTCATTTGTTGACGCTTGTACTCGTGCATACGTTTGATTTGAATGTCAAAAATAGAGTTCTCGTTAATGTCAACGCCTTGTACTTCCTTGAGGAAGTGTTTGAGGCGGAGCTTGTTATTGAACTTGATTGACTCTAACTTATCTAGGACTGCTTGGTCGTTAACATAGTTGAGTAAGCCTTCTAACTCAGCAGTGTGGTGCCATTTACGGCCAATCAAGGAGTCGATGTAGTCAGACAATTCCTTGTTAGCATCCATAATCCAACGGCGGAAAGTAATCCCGTTGGTCTTGTTGTTGAATTTCTCTGGGTAGATTTCATAGAAGGCACGCAATTCTGACTTCTTCAAGATGTCTGTATGCAGTGCCGCAACCCCGTTTACAGAGAAACCATAGTGGATTGACAAGTGAGCCATGTGAACACGGTCAAATTGGTCGATGATTTGTACAGCATCGTTATCTGGGAATTGTGCCTTAATTCGAGCATCCAAGTTACGGATAATGGCCATTACGTTAGGAATTACTTCTTCTAAGAAGGATACTGGCCATTTTTCTAAGGCTTCAGCCAAGATTGTGTGGTTAGTGAAGGCAGTCATGGAACGAACGATTTCTACTGCTTCATCGAACTCAATCCCGCGTTCGCCCAAGAGGCGAATCATTTCTGGGATAACTAAGGCTGGGTGAGTATCGTTGATTTGGATCACTGCGTAGTCTGCCAAGTCGTGTAAGTTGCTGCCTTTAGCGACTGCTTCTTCCAAAATCAATTGAGCCCCGTTAGATACCATGAAGTATTGTTGGTAAATACGCAATACTTCACCTGCGTGATCAGAGTCATCTGGGTAGAGGAAGAGGGTTAAGTTCTTCTCGATATCGTGTTTGTCGAAGGAAATACCATCTTCAATAATGTCAGAAGTCACGCTGTCTAAGTCAAAAAGACGAAGACGGTTACGCTTGGTTTGTTTGTAACCTAATACGTCGATATCATAAAGGGTAGAATGCAAGGAGAACTTGCGGAAAGGAACAGTATAAGCCTTCTTGCTTTGGATAGTCCAGTCATCACCAGTCAACCAAGCATCTGGAATAGTTGTTTGTTGGTTGTCTTTGAAAACTTGACGGAAGAGCCCGAAGTGGTAGTTCAAACCAACCCCGTCCCCGTTGATCCCTAATTTGGTGATAGAGTCAACGAAGCAGGCAGCCAAACGTCCCAAGCCCCCGTTACCTAAGGAAGGTTCATTTTCAGCTTGTTCGATGTCCATGATAGATTTGCCATGAGCTTGTAACTCAGCGTTCACTTCATCGTAGATACCTAAGTTCAAGAGGTTGTTGCTCAAGAGTTTCCCAATTAAGAACTCTGCAGAGAAGTAGTAGAGTTTTTTCTTGTCATCGTGAGTTGGTAATTCGCGAGATTTGTCACGCGTAATATCTAAAAGCGCTTTGTAAAGCTCTGCATCGTTACATGCATCAATTGATTTATTGAAAAGCTTTTGAGTATAGTTTTCTAAAATAGTCATGTTTAACTCCTTATTTTGATTAGGCCGTAAGCCTCAATGATCTTTCTGATTAACAGGTAGGCAAGCAAGAGGTGTTAGAAGAAATCTCCTAACACCGGCCACATTTATTTACGGGTCTTGCTGGGTATTACTTAGTTGTAGGCTTTTTGGCCTTTTTAACTTCAGTAGTCTTAGTTGACTTAGTCTCTTCCGCTACTTCAGCCTCTTCACTCGCTGCCTTGAAGGCAGGATTCAAACGGCAGTAGGTAGTTGTCAACTCCAATAATTCTTCCGCTAATTGGTCAGTCAAAGCATCTGACTTCATACGCCATTTCCAGTTGTTACCTAAGGTAGATGGCACGTTCATACGCGCTTCGTTACCTAAGTTCAACAAGTCTTGCATGGTGTAGATGGCCATCTTGCTGACAGCAGCAGCAATCCCGCGGTTGAGGGCATGAGAAACTGTTTCATCTTCCCCACGTCTCATGTAGGCATTGAAGAATTCGCGTGATGCCTCATCAGCTGAATCTTGGAACCAGCCTAAGCCTGTTTCGTTATCGTGGGTTCCCACATAACATACAGAATTATAGACGTAATTGTGAGGTAAATCAACTGAATCCCCTCCGCCAAAACCAAATTGCATGATTTTCATACCTGGGAAGCCGGTTTCATCCCGCATATCAATTACTTCCTGAGTCATGAAACCTAAATCTTCAGCAATAATCTTAACATCGCCTAATTCCTTGCGAATAGCGCGGAAGAGGTCGCTGCCTGGGCCTTTGACCCACTCACCATTAATAGCAGTGGTGTCGCCAAATGGAATTTCCCAGTAGGACTCGAAGCCACGGAAGTGGTCAATCCGAACCACATCGTAGAGCTTGAAGCTTTCCTTAAGACGAGTAATCCACCAAGCATAACCGTCAGCCTTCATAGCCTCCCAGTTATAGATTGGGTTACCCCAGAGTTGGCCGTCAGCAGTAAAAGCATCTGGTGGGCAACCAGCCACTACGCTTGGTTGGTGATCTTCAGATGTCTTGAAGTAATGTGGGGTCATCCACATTTCAACACTATCTGCTGCAACATAGATTGGCATGTCCCCAATAATCTCAATGTGTTGAGCATTGGCATATTTTTTAAGTGCTTGCCATTGGATGCTGAAGAAGTATTGTACTACACGGTGGTAGGTCAGTACATCCGCTAATTGTTGACGCAAATGAACGATGGTTGCTTCATCGCGCAAGGTAGCTTTTGGATCCCATTGGAACCAAGGTTTGAGATCATAGTGTTCCTTGATTGCCATGTATTCACAGTAAGGCTCCAACCATTCATAGTTATCCGCCAAGAATTGTTGGTAGTCTTTCTTGTCAGCTTTAGCCAAGAAGTTAGCAACTGCCTTCTCCAAAATTGGACGACGTTCTGTATAAACCTTGGCATAGTCCACATATTCTGGGTGGTCACCGAAGTCTACCCCAGCATAATCAGCTTCTGTCAGCCAGCCTGCTTCAACTAGGAGATCCAAGTCGATGAAGTGGGTGTTGCCGGCAAAGGCAGAAAATGATTGGTAAGGGGAGTCTCCATAAGACGTGGTCCCTAGAGGCAAAATTTGCCAGTATTGTTGGCCTGTTTTAGCCAGGAAATCGACAAAGTCATAGGCCGATTGCCCGAAAGACCCAATCCCAAACTTAGATGGGAGAGATGATATATGAAGGAGTACGCCACTCGTACGTTGCATACCCAAACCTCCTTTGCATATTTTCTTTTTTTGACAACTCTAATTATACGCAAACGGTTTGCAAGTGCAATGCCTTTCCCTGATGTTCTCGGTATCAGAATATCAAGCAATAGAACTGGTTTCAAAACTTACAAGCAAATCCCTTGTTTCCTAGTCATATCAGGCTTAAAATGAGTCTAAAGACCATTACTTTGAGGAGGATTTTTTCATGACTCAACCTACTCTATTTTTTAGTGACAAGTGCCCCGATACCCAACCTTTTGTAGCTGGACTTGAAGCTCGTGGTATCCGCTATGATGCAGTCAATATTACGAACTCCATGCGGGAACTTAAGGCCTTTCTCCACTTGCGTGATAGCCGACCAGAGTTTCAAGCTATTAAAGATGGCGCAAGAGTGGGCGTCCCTGTCTTGCTTAAGCCAGACGGTAGCCTCCATTTTAGCTTGGACAGCCTTTAAGCTGACTTCCTATATAAGAAAGAAACTGGGACTTGCGTCCCAGTTTTTTAGTATTGGCGATAGTAACGGCGGTGGCCGTCAATTTTATCTAAGACAAAGCCTGCTTCCTGGCTTTGGCGAGCTACTTGATAGTCCGCTTCTTGTGGCAAGCGCTGAGAAAAAATCCGCTCGTAGTCTTGGACTGCTAGGGCTTGTCGACGCTCCAGGTGAGCCTTCAAGGCAGCCAAATCCAGAGCCTCTCTAAAGCCTTCTTGTAGTGTCCCCGAAAAGAGTTCAGCAACCGCGCCTGAACCATAGGAGAAGAGTCCCAAGCTGTCCCCTGCTACTAAATCCTCTACTTCCGTCAAATAGGACAGAAGACTGAGATAGAGGGAGCCGGTGTAAATATTACCCACCTGACGTCCCAAACGCGTAGCCGGTTCATAGGCTGCCTGCCAGCGTTCAATAAGTGCCGCATCCACGCTTCCTTTTTGCGCCAAGGCATCCAGGGCCTTCTTCCCCATCTTGGTAAAAGGTAGGTGGAAGACCACATTGCGCCAGTTTTCAGGCGACAAACCTGCTTTTTCGGCTGACGCCATGACCTGACAGAAGCAATCTTGGTAGAGTTCAGTCGAGAATTTGCCGTCAACTAGCGCCACGTCAGAATAAGAGGGACGCCAGAAATCAAATTGGTTATCAGTATAAGAAATCGATTGGCTATCCAGGGCCAAAATCCGCGGATTAGCAGAGATGAGCAAGGCAACTGCTCCAGCTCCTTGTGTGGGCTCACCTGGCGTGCCCAGACCGTAGCGGGCGATGTCGGTGGCCACTACCAGGACCTTACGGTCTGGACGTAGGCGCACATAGTCACAGGCCGACTGGAGGCCAGCGGTCGCTCCGTAGCAGGCTTGCTTTATTTCATAGGCTTTACAGTAAGGTTGAAGGACTAATAATTCATGTAAGTAGCTGGCCACTGATTTGGAATAGTCAAAAGCCGATTCAGTCCCTACAATGACTTGGTCAATAGCTAAACGGTCTTGCTCATCTAAGATGCTAGTTGCCGCATTGGCCGCCATCGCAACTACATCTTGGTCCAGAGGTGGCACGGCCATCTTGTCTTGGCCAATACCAATCGTGTATTTACTTGGCTCAACACCACGGGCTTGAGCTAATTCGGTCATTTCAATATAGTATTGGGGCACATAGAGCCCGATTTTGTCTATACCGACAGTTACGGTCATCTTTTATCACCTTTATTCCTAATTTGTCACGCTTATTGTACCACGAAAAGCGCGCCTTTATCTTAAAGGCGCGCTAACTTAATAAATTTTTTAACTTCCCTCTTAGTTGCGTAACTGGGCCAAAAGTTGTTCAGCCAAACTTCTATTCATGGTAGGAGCCTGACGCAAGGCCTTAACAAGGGCCGGCACTTCCTCTAGGCTGGCACCGACTTGCAGGGCCAAGGACCGGGCTTGCAAGGCCATATGGCCCTTTTGGATGCCATCGGTCACTAGGGCTCTCAAGGCAGCAAAGTTCTGGGCTAGGCCGACTGCTGCAATGATTTGAGCCAGCTCACGGGCATTGGGCTTGCCTAAGATAGCTAGGGCCAATTGGGCCGTCGGATGGACAGCTAGGGTGCCACCAACAGTTGCTATAGACAAGGGCAGAGTTAATTCCCCTTCTAGTCTGGCTTGATCAGCGGAAAGGGACCACTGACTGAGCCCCCGATATTGCCCATCCCGAGCCGCATGGGCGTGGACGCCAGCTTCCACGGCTCGCCAGTCATTGCCTGTGGCAAGCAAGACCGCATCTACCCCATTCATAATGCCCTTATTGTGGGTCACCGCCCGACGTGGATCCAACTGGGCCACGCGACTGGCCTGACTCAAGCGTTTGGCCAGGGTCAAGGCTTGAGTTGGATTGGCGTGAAGCTGGGAGACGGGCAAGCTAACCTGGGCTTTGACTAGGAGCTTGTCGCCATGATTGGAAAGAATACGCAGGAGGGCTTGACCACCCAGGCTGGCTTCCACTTCAGGCGCTAGGGCCTCTAGGACGGTATTCATGACATTGGCACCCATGGCGTCACAGGAATCCAGACTTAAATAGACACAGAGAAAATCGCCCTGGTCATCCCCGTAGCTATCAGCCCATAAATCGCAAGGCCCGCCACCACGAGCCACCATGCTAGGACAGGCTGCCCGTGCTAGGTCTAGCCAGCGGTCTTTTTGAACTATCACTTGTTCAAGCGCTGCAGTCAAGTCTTCAATATCAGTTAGCACAATTTGACCGATTAGTTGGCGACTCAAAACCTGAGACTGGATATTGCCCAGACGTTTGCCCCCGTTGCTGGCGGCAGCCACCACGCTAGGCTCTTCAATGGCCATTGGCACCACATAGTCCCGACCATTAATTTTGAAGGTCGGAGCCAGACCAAAAGGCAGGCTATAATTGCCCACATAGTTCTCAATCAACTGGTTGGCCACTGACTCTGGCAAGGTCAGGGCTGTTTCCAGGGCTTGGCCGTACCCTTCCTCTTGTAAATAAGTCGCCAAAATGGCCCGGCGCTGGCTGATTTCTTTCTGATAGAAGCCTCCAAAATCTGCTGGCATCTTAGATCCTCCTCAAGACATATTCTACCTCCTTAGTATAGCATGTCCCGCGCTACTTGGGAACGCGGGACTTTTGCAAAAAGTCAGCGACCGTGCTATACTACAGCCATTAAGTAGGAGGAATATCCCATGACTCAGAAGCTCATCCAGGATCGCTATCAGGCGGTCTTAGACCGTATCCAAAAACATAGCCCAGAAGGCAAAGTCCCGCAGCTAATTGCTGTCAGCAAAACGGTTGATGCCGACCAGATTCAAGCCCTCTATGATTTGGGCCAACGTCATTTTGGCGAGAATCGCTATCCTGCCCTCTTAGAAAAGCAGGCCGCCCTAGCCCAAACTGCTCCAGACATTGTCTGGCACTTCATCGGCCGGGTCCAAACCCGCCAGGTCAAGGAGTTTATCAATCAAATTGACTATCTCCATGCCCTAGACCGTTTTGACTTAGCCAAGGAAATTCAAAAACGGGCTGACCACCCCATCAAGTGCTTCCTCCAGGTCAATGTATCGGGTGAAGAGAGTAAGACAGGCTATGAGCCTGAGCAAGTCTTTGCGGCCATAGAGCAACTGGCCCCTTACGACAAGATTGAAATCGTGGGTCTCATGACCATGGCGCCAGCCGATGCCCTAGAGGGCGAGCTCCACTTCTTCTTCAAGACCCTCAAGCATCTTCAACTCCTAGTCCAAGAAGCTGGCTATCCTCACGCTCCTTGTACAGAGCTCAGCATGGGCATGAGCCAAGACTATACCATCGCTACCGAGGAAGGGGCTAGCTTCCTGCGTGTGGGCAGTGCCCTTTTCGCGCCTGAGGGCTATTAAGTTATGCTATCAAGAAAAGACCCCTCAAGCCAGGATTCCGAATGGCTTCAGGGGCTTATTTTATTGTTTTTAACGTTGACGGGCTGCCTTAAGGTCAGACAGTTTCACCACTAGGCGGCCATCTTGGGTATAGCAGAAGTTGCGTACCTTGCTGGCATCAGCCATCACTTCAATGAGACGGTCGCGGTAAGGCTCAGCCAACTCGTCGAAGAGGAACTCATCATCGGACAGTTGCAGTTGCTGACGTTGGGCGTCAATTTGTCCTTGGGTCCAGAGTTGATAGCTGCGACTTGGCAAATTGCCTTGGAATTTGCGTTTTTCAATCCGGTAGACATAACGGTCATCATCATAGGTGATTTCCAAGGCCCCGGTATTAGTCCGCGTCTCCTTGACATCCCGATGGTGTTCCTTGTGGATGCGCCACCAGGTGTAAATAGCATTGAGGGCTTCTTCCTCTGTGAGGTAGGATCCGTGCTCCTTGCGGGCATCAGTATAGCGGTCTACCCAATAGTTCGTGTACACAACTTTTTCCATATGAGAACCTCCTTGTTAAGCGTTTCCATAATCTTATTATAGCATAGCCTTATGAAATAGCAATGAAAAAGCCGACTACTTTGGCAAGTGACTGCTAAGTAATCGGCTTAGTCTTATGGCTTGGATTCTTGAATAGAAAATTGGTTGCCCTGTAAATCTAGGGCCTTACCGGTCAGAATTTGAGCCACTAAACGCGTGACCGTGGTCTTATCATATAGGACCTTAATAGAAGATGGCTCTTCTACTATTTCCGCATTCTTAAACTCAAAGTAACGCGGTGTGATGTCTTGGTCATGGTCACTATGCTCGACATAGTCCAGCCTTGCCTGGCTGGCCTCCTGCTTCTTACTTGGATCAGCCAAGGAAACCCTTTGGGGATTCTGGGTCAGCTGGTAAAAATCATCTAGCACTTGGTCGGTCTGACTGTCGCGGTTAAAGCGATAGGTCTCTGGCAGGTAGAGGCGGACCGTCGTGTCCTTGATTTCAATGGCTACTAGACCGCTGTCGGACCTATCATTACGGAAGACCACTTGGCGCGGACTGGCTGCCGCCGAGGTCCAAGTGACCAAGCTGACCAGGATGGCTAGAAAAGGAATGAGAAATTGTTTGAGTGCTTTCATCTCGGACACCTCCACATTCTGTGTCTCAGTCTCTCCTTAAGATTGACTGACGCTAGCTAAAAGAACGATTAGGCACCAACATAGAGTCTTTAACAGGCAGGGCCTCCTACGTAACAAGTCATATCAAGTTCTCTCACTGGCTTACTTTCACGCTCTCTTCTTTCAAATATTCAGCTATTTCTTAATCTAGGGCTAGGCTCTTTTTACCACCTGTCTACAACTTCATGTAAGTGCTTGCAGATAGTATACGCCTAGCTTCCTTACCTGTCAATAGGCCCCTATTTTTACACATAATTATAAAAGGCTGGGACAACAATCCCAACCTTTTAATTTCTTATTCAACTGTCACAGACTTAGCCAAGTTACGTGGTTTGTCCACGTCTAGGCCACGGCCTAGGGCAGTATAGTAAGCAATCAATTGAGTCACGACCACCATGGCCAGTGGGCTCAATAATTTGATTACATTTGGTACCACGAAGAAGTCGTCTTCCTTGGCAACTTCTTGGCTTGCAATCACGACGGCTTGGGCGCCACGTGCCTTGACTTCTTCCACGTTACCGCGGGTATGAGCGGCTACGCTTGGGTCGCTGATTAAGGCCAAGACAGGCGTCCCTTCTTCAATCAAGGCAATGGTCCCGTGCTTCAATTCACCGGCTGCAAAGGCTTCGGTCTGAATGTAGGTAATTTCCTTGAGCTTGAGGGCAGCTTCCATGGACACATAGTAGTCCAAGAGACGGCCGATATAGAAGGCATTGCGAGGTTCCATCAAGTTGGCGTTACACCATGCTTCAAGCTGGTCTTTCTCCGCCAAGATAGATTCCATGGCGCTAGCCACTAAGCTCAGCTCATGGGCCATATCGAAGTCTGTTTCCTTACCTAAGTGGCGGGCTAGGCAGTCTGCCAAGATGGCCATAACTGCGATTTGAGCAGTATAGGCCTTGGTAGAAGCCACTGCGATTTCTGGCCCTGCGTGTAACAAGAGGGTATGGCTTGCTTCACGAGATAAGGTAGAGCCCTTAACGTTGGTAATGGTTAAAGATGGATAGCCCAACTCATTGACACGAACTAAGGCCTGACGGCTATCAGCCGTTTCCCCAGACTGGGTCAAGAAGATAAAGAGTGGTTTGCTGCTAAAGATTGGCAGGTCATAGGCAAATTCGCTGGCCAAGAGGACATCGACTGGTTTGCCAGCCATCTTCTCAATCAAGTTCTTGCCGACCCAACCTGCATGGTAACTAGTCCCGCAGGCCACCACATAGAGGCGATCCGCTTCTGTTAAGGCAGCCAAAAGGTCTTCAGATACATGGAAGTGGTCCTTGTCGCCTTGGTATTCTTGGATCAGACGACGCATAACAGTTGGTTGCTCGTCGATTTCTTTGATCATGTAGTAAGGGTAAGCGCCCTTCTCTAAATCTGCCGCGTCTAATTCTGCTTTGAAGGCAGCACGCTCTACCACTTGACCTGCATAGGTTTCGATGGTTACAGCAGATGGTGTCAAGGTCACGAATTCCTTGTCCTTGATCTCTAGGTAGTCAGAAGTTAAGTGAATGGTTGCCATGGCATCTGACGCAATCAGGTTGTAACCTTGGCCTAAGCCAACTAAGAGCGGTGATTTATTCTTGGCTGCATAGAGGGTATCTGGGGTATCGCTATCGATTAAACCGAAGGCGTAAGAACCATGAATCAAGCTCAGGGCCTTCTTGAAGGCTTCCTTACCAGACAAGCCATCTTTTAAAGCAAAGTGCTCGATCAATTGAACCACGACTTCTGTGTCCGTATCAGACTTGAAGTCGACGTCTTGCAGATAGTTAGCCTTAAGGTCAGCAAAGTTCTCAATCACACCATTGTGCACTAAGGCAAAACGGCCGCTAGCGGATAAATGTGGGTGGGCATTGTATTGGGTAGCTGGCCCGTGGGTCGCCCAACGGGTGTGGCCAATCCCAACAGTGGCAGGTAAATCAAAATCCACAATTTCCTTGAGTTGAGCAATGCGCCCTACTTCCTTGAAGAAGCCCACGGTCTCATTGTTGCGCACAAAGATACCTGCTGAATCATAACCACGATACTCTAATTTTTCTAGGCCGGTAATCAAGGTTTCTTGAACCTTGCCCGCGCCGATCATTCCTACTACTCCACACATGGGGGTAACAACTCCTTTATTATCATAAATTAAGTTGCTTTTAGGTGCTTAGACAGAGCCTCTGTCCTGGGATTTGCATCCCCAGTTTTATGCTCTCTCTTGTGGACTGCACGGCCCCGGGTCATCCGCCGAAAATTCGATAAACCCGCTCCTCGTCCCCTTCTCATGTGAAGGGCTGGCGCTATCCATTAATCTACAACTATCCTCCTTAACTTTGAATTTTCTAAAAGCTCCTTATACTTTACTATAATCTATTTGTAATGTCAAAAATTCTCAACTCCTGATTAGACCAGGCTTGAGCGTCCTTACAAGCTGAGACTGACCAAATTTATAGCCAAATATACATTTGTTATATAAGGGTATTTTCATAAAGGCTCCAAGCAAAACCCCGTTAAATCAGCCTTCTTAGCTAAAAACACGAACATTCTTGTGAAATTGGCCCGACTATGTGAAATTCAGCCAAATTCACCCGTAAAAAAGTCGTGCTCAAACCCTATTTATAGGTGTAACCTATAAATAGGCAAGGCGTGTCAGACTAGGGCCTAGCATAAGCAAAGGCCCGTCCCCAAATCTGAAAGATTTGGGGCTGAGGACCTAACAAAAGAAGAGGCTGGGAAAACTCCCAGCCTCTTCTTTAATCAATTGGCATCACGATTAATCAGTTATGCTTAGATTTACGTCGATGAGTCAGTTGACAATACCGCTCATACCAGATATCCACGAATTCTGGCGCGAAGGGACCTTTCTTCTCTTCAATCCAGCGGACCAGTTCTTGGATATTATATTTGAGGATACGATCGATTTCTTCCGGATAGCGGTATCGCTTGCTGTGGAGCTCGTACTCATCCAAGTCCAGCAGCCGCTTTTCCCCATCAGGAAATACCTTAATATCTAAATCATAGTCGATATACTTGAGCGCCTCATTATCAATCAGATAAGGAGAAGCCAAGTTACAGTAATAAGTAACGCCGCGTTTGCGAATCATGGCTACAATATTAAACCAGAAATGCTGGTGATAATAGAGCAAGGCTGCTTCCCGGGTTACCCAGCGACGACCGTCCGATTCCGTTACTAAAGTATGATCGTTACACCCAATGATGGATTGATCGCTGGTCTTCAATACCATGGTATCGCGCCAGGTCCGATGCAAAGACCCATCATGCTTATAACTTTTAATCGTGATGAACTCGCCTTCCTTGGGTTGTTTCATCACTGAACCTACTTTCCGTTCCAAATTGAACCGGTACTTCGACCGTTAACCAATACTTCGCTATTATAGCACAATTTCACCTATTATGCTAAGCCTTTATGCAGTCTTGGCAAATTTTTCTGAAAAGTCTTAGACTTCTTCCTGCATTTGGTAGTAAAGTTGGCGCTTGGCCATGAGTTGGTCGTGAGTCCCTTGCTCTACAATGGCCCCATGATTCATGACAATAATCAGGTCCGCACTGCGAATAGTCGCCAAACGGTGGGCAATGACAAAGCTGGTCCGGCCAGCCATGAGCTGGTTGAAGGCTTCTTGGACCTTGAGCTCTGTATAAGCATCAATGGAAGAAGTCGCCTCATCTAGCAATAAAATCTTAGGTGGCTTAATGAAAATCCGAGCCAAGGCTAGCAGCTGGGCCTGACCTTGCGACAGTCCCCCACCCTGTCCTGACAGGATAGTGTCGTAGCCTTGGGGCAAGAGTTCAATAAAGTGATGAGCCTTAGCAGCCTTAGCTGCAGCGACAACTTCCTGGCGACTAGCCTCTGGTCGACCAAAGGCAATATTGTCATGGACCGTCCCGGTGAAAAGCCAGGTTTCCTGGGGCACCAAGCCTAGTTGATCGCGCCAAGATTGTCGTCTATAGGTTGCAATATCGTGGCCGTCTAGCTCAATGGCCCCAGAGCTTGGCTCATAATAGCGCATGAGCAGGTTAATCATGGTAGATTTACCGGCTCCAGTTGGCCCCACTACGGCTACCATACTGCCAGGCGGCACATGCAGATTGAAGTCTTGGATCAGGGGTTGGGCTGGGTCATAGGAGAAGGCCATGTCGACAAAGTCAACAGCGCCTTGAACCTGGTCTCCTGCTAGGTCAAGCGTGGCATTTTCGACCAAGCTTGGTAAATCCAGAATTTGGTAGAGACGTTCGGCACAGGCAATGGCCCCCTGAAGTTCCGATAAGACGGAGGAGATATCATTGAAGGGTTTGGTGTACTGGGTGGCATAGGCTAGAAAAGTCACCAATTCCCCTACCGTAAACTGGCCACCCACTACCCGACTAGCCCCCACCCCAATTAAGAGGGCATAAATCAAGGCATTGACGAAGCGGGTCATAGGATTGACCGTTGAAGAATAGAAGGTCGCCCCCAAGCTTGCCTGGCTATAGGCCTGGTTCAAGGTTTGGAACTCGTCAGCTAGGAATTCCTGAGCATCTAGTTCCTGCAGCAAGGTCATTTGGCGAATGGTCTCTTCTACCCGCTGAGCCTGGTCACTCCGGGTCTGAGCTTGGTCCCGATAGCGGTGATAGCTTTGTTTGGCGATAAAACGGGCAATGAAGAGGGAGACTGGGGTCAGAATGACCACCAAGCCAAAGAGGACCAGGTCCATACCCGCCATGAGATAGAGGGTCACACCAATCGTGAAGAGGCCACTCATGAGTTGGGTGAAGAGCATCATGAGGCCATCCGTTAATTGCTCCAAGTCATTAGTCAGACGGCTGACCAAGTCTCCCAGGCCAAAGCCATCAAGGGCAGGCACCGGACTTACCTGAAGTTGGGCCATGACCTTCTGTCTTAGCTCGGCCATATGGCCATAGACCAGTTGATTGTAGAGCCAAGGATTGAGCCACTGGAAGGCAATGGTTAGGGCAATAAGCACTAACATTTGGACCAGCAAATCTTGCAGGACTTGCGCCTGCCCTGTCCCAATCCAGTCAATGGCCCGACCAATCAGAACGGGTAAATATAGGACGAGACCGGCCTGGATTAAGGTAGACAGCAAGGCTAGGCTCATGAGCCATGGTCGACTAGCCAAGCCTTTAAGTAGGCGTTTCATGACTTGTCCTTGTGTCATTGGCGGTCACCTCCCTGGCTTTGGGTCTGGACTAGGGTCCGGTAGTAAGGATTGGATTGGGCTAATTCTTGGGCCGGCCCATATCCTGTAGCCTGGCCTTCTTCTAAGACCAAGATTTGGTCAGCAAAACGCAAGGCATTCAGACGCTGCGAAACCATGATGACCATGAGGTCAGGTCGCGCTGCCTTTAGGCCAGACAGGAGGCGACTTTCGGTGGCATAGTCCAGGGCTGAAGTCGCATCATCTAGGATCAGGCCTTTTTTGGCCTTGAGTAAGGCTCGGGCCACGGTCAGTCTTTGCCGTTGGCCACCTGAGAAATTACGACCAAAGGCCGTAACTTGGGCATCCAGCCCGCCCTTTTCAGCAACAAAGTCGTCTGCTTGAGCCAGGGCCAAGGCCTGCCATAATTCCTGGTCACTAGCCTGGTCTTGGGCCAAGAGCAGATTAGAGCGAATGGTGCCCTTGAAGAGTTGGGCTTGTTGAGGCACCCAGGCTAAATCTTCAGCATCTGGCCCCACTAGTCTCCCCTGGTCAGCCGGTAAGATACCCAGCAGGAGCTTGATCAGACTGGTCTTACCTGCCCCGGTTACCCCGGTCAGGCCCAGCCATTGGCCTTCTTGAAGCTGCAAGCTGACTTGCTTAATGGTCGGCATGGGACTTCCTGGATAGGTGTAGGACAGAGACTGAGCCTGCCAGGTCGAAGCGTCAGTGTCTCGCGTCACTTGGCTATTTGTTTTCTGGTCCGAAGCCTCTTCTGGCATAGCTAGGACCGCTTGAATTCTCTGAGCGCTAATCCAGGCCTTGTTGAGGTTGCCTAGGACAATGGTTGTTTTAATCAACTCGCCTAAAATCAAGGTCAGATAGTTGACCAGAGCCACCAGCGCCCCCTTAGCTAGCAGTCCTTGGCCCAGAGCCCAATCCCCTTGCCAGAGGACCAAGACTGTGGTGACATTGACTACTAGGTAAGTCAGCGGATTAGTCAGAGCTGCCAAAAATCCGGTCTTCAGTTGATGGCCCAGCAGACTCTGATTGACCTGGTTATAAGTAGACAGATAGCCATCTACCTGATTAAAACTCCGGATGACCCGATAACCCGCCATCCCTTCTTGTGTAACCTGGACTACCCGGTCAGTAGCTTGGCGAATCTTGACATAGCCAGGCGCTGTCAGCCCCATTAAGACGGCCAAAATAAGATATAGAACCAGAATCATGACTAAGAGATAGCTGGCCAACTGGGCATTGAGTTTCCAAGCCATATAGGCCGCCCCGAAGACAATAAAGGGAGAACGCAGGAAGAGGCGGAAGAAGATATTAAGCCCCGTCTGCACTTGATAAGTGTCATTGGTCACTCGCGTAATCAAGCTGGATTCCCCTAGACTCTGACGTTGCGACTCTGATAGGCGACTAATCTTTTGATAGAGGGCCTGGGTCAATTGCCGAGTATAGCCAATGGCCGCCTTGGCCGAAAAATACTGGGCCGTAATGGCCATGAGGACTCCTGCCAGGGCCAAGCCTAACAGCAAGGCAATGGAGCCCCAAATGGCACCGTCGCCCGTCAAGATGCGGTCAATAATTTGAGCCACTACCAAGGGAACGGCTAATTCAAGTAGGGCTTCCGCCAACTTAAGCAAGGGCCCCAAAAGGGCAACCCCACGATAGCCCTTAAAAAAAGACCATAAGGATTTCATCGGACGGCCTCCTTTTCATGAACTAGGATCTGCATAAGTTTCTCTTGCAAGGTAGACAGGGGTAGCTGGCCTACGTCCTCCGGCGCCACCCAACACCAGCCTTCTTGAAGGGGACTGGTCGTATCCAGTCGCAAGCCTACCAACTGCACCTGCCAAATTCGGTGGCTGAAGACATGTTTGACTTGGCCTAGGGCTGGGCTAACCACTTGGCTACTTATAGAGCTATCACCCTCTACCAGGGCCTCTTCCCTTAGCAAATCTAAGACTGGCTCAGTCAATTCGGCGTCCGTTACTTCCTCATAAATCATACTTTGTTCCAGCAATGGAAAATGCCAAAGTCCTGTCAGGAGTTCATTCTCCCCATGTCGGCGCAGGAGCCAATTGCCTTGGCTATCCACAAGAAAGTAGGCGGTCAAATCATGCCGAGTTTGCTTCACTTTTTTGCTTTTGACCGGATATTGATCAGAATCTCCGACTTGATAGGAAGCATCATAAGCCGCCAAAGGATGATTGTCTGGCCGCGGATTACTTGGCGTCATGACACAGGCACCCAAATCCATCATGGCCTGGTTAAAATCTCCCGGCCGGTTTGGGTCAATCAAAATATCCAGAATTTCCATAAAGACCTTACGGCTTTTAGGCAGAGCAATATCATCTTTGAGCCGGAAGAGACGGGCTACAATCCGAAAGAGGTTGCCGTCTAAGGCCGGTGCCACCCGGCCAAAAGCCATAGACGCGATAGCAGCTGCCGTGTAGGGCCCAATTCCTTTGAGACTTAAGAGGCTGTCAACTTGGTCAGGCATCTGACCGCCAAAGTCAGCCATAACTTGTTGGGCAGCCGCCTGCATATTGCGGACTCGGCTATAATAACCTAGCCCCTGCCAGAGATTGAGCAGGGTTTCTTCTGGTGCTTGAGCCAAGTCGGCCACTGTGGGCAAGGCCGCCATAAAACGTTGGTAATAGGGAATAACAGTAGCCACCTGGGTTTGTTGCAACATAATCTCGCTGACCCAGATGGCATAGGGATCCTGACTCTTACGCCAGGGCAAATCACGTTTATTTTTATGGTACCAGGCTAAAAGGTCTTTACGAAAGGCCTGGACGCGGGCCTGGTCCCAAGCTGCCATAGCTTGAGGCCAGCTACTTCTGGAATTAGTCATATATAGAGCTTCCTTCCTACTAACATTCTCATATATTATAACCAAAAAAAGCCCGGGAACCAAGTTCAATCACTTGTTTCCCGGGCAGGAAGAGCTTTAGTTAAAATGGCGGGTTACCACCTGCAGACGGTCTGCTAAGAAGCCTGATACAACTGCTTTGAGGATGTCACCTGGTACAAAGATCAAGGCAGTCGTCACTGCTTTAGTTAAATCCATATGCGCGAATTGCACGAAGCCCCAAATCCCCATGACCGTTACAATTGGAACGGTGATGATGAGAGTCCGCAAGGCATAGGAGACAAAGCTTGGTTTTTTGCCCTTGAAGACAGACAACAAGGTATAGGCAATTGGGAAGGAGAATAGGTAACCTCCTGATGGCCCTACAAAAGAGGCAAATCCACTGCCGCCACCAGCAAATACCGGTAAGCCCACAGCCCCTAGTAATAAGTAGAGCAAGATAATCGCCAAGGCTTGCTTAGGTTTATAGACCAGCCCAATCAAGCAGAGGGCAAAAGTCTGCATGGTAATAGGTGCTGGGAAGCCCCACAAGGGGAAGGACAAATAGGAGCAGACGATTAAGACTGCCAAGCCTAAGGCCATGCGGGTTAAAACACGCACATCTTTAAAATCATTGAACATTAGTAAAATCTCCTTTATTTGGGGCTAGGGCCCCTAGAATAATAGCTATGTTTTGAGTATAGGTAATTCGTCCCTTAATGTCAACCCAATAACATTACAAGGTTGACGCAAAAACAAAAAAAGAACAGGCCCCTAATCCCAAACATAAGAAAAAGGCTGAGACCTAGGTCCCAGCCCTACCCTGCTATGGGTTTTGACTATTGCTTGTGCTATTAGCAGGTTGAAGTTTCAATTCTTCGCTAAGCGTCTGAATCAACTTAGGCACCAAATTGAAGGTCACACTATAGGTGGTCACTTCGGGTGCTGGGTTGCCAGCTTGGCCTTGCCCTTGAGCGTCTTGAGTTTCTGGATCAGCTTGACCTTCTTGGCCCTCTTGACTTGAGCTAGCAGAATCCACTACTGGTTTCTTTTCGGGAACGGAAATGGTTAGGCTATAGTCATGACCTTGCCAGTGTTCCTGGTAGCGACTCTTGTCCAAGGCGAAAGTCTTGATAACATGGTAGGTTTGACCCGGCGCCAATTCCTTACCATAAACTTGGTTGGTTAAGACATAGTCACTATTAATCGGATCCCCATTAATGGTTAAGACTGTATTACCATCAACTGGCAAGAGTGTCTTCTGGGACTTGTTGGTCACATCATATTCGACGGAAACAATCACGGCCCCATATTTAAAGTTACGGAAGGATTCTTCGTTGTAGCTATTTGGTTGAAAATCACTGACTTCCAAACGCGTAACGGTGACATCGATGCCTTCGGCACTTTCCTTAAGCTTAGGCTTATCGTCAGCCAAGACCTGCTTAGTCCCCCAATATTCTGTAGTTAGACGGTCTGGTACATGAGTGGCAGATTCTTTGAGCGATTTAGCCGCTTCATCCTTAGCCGGTAAATAGAGCAGTTGCTCGTCACCTAAACTATTAACACTAATCCCGGTAATATCAGATTCGCTACGCTTAGGAGACACTACCTTGATATAGAAGTAGCCATCTTCCTGAACACGTTTGACTGAACTAGCACTTAAACCAAGGACCAAGTAGCCAGACACGGTTTGACCGGCATCAATGGTCCCCTTGTTGTCAGATAAGGTTTGGGCTAGGTTGCCATCCTCTGCAGGATAGAGTTGATAACTTGGCGATACTTCTAAGCTAGCCTCGTTATAGGATAACTTGAGTTCCTCAATCGGATAATGAACGGTTTCTTTGGTCTTGTTGGTGATGGAGACGTGCATAACCACTAATCCCCCGCCGCCTTCTTCAAAGTTGAACTCATTCTCTAATTCTTTAGCAAAACTATTAACTGTATAGAGTCGCAACATATCCACTGTCACGGCAAAGTTCTGTTGGTCTGCCTTAAAATCATCATCTGTCTGATAGAAGGCTTGAGGATTAATTTTAACTTGGCTATTTTGCTTAAGCAATTCCTCCAATTGATTGTAGGCCTCGCGACTAACCGAAGTATCCGCCTCTTGGTAGGAAGAGCTGGACTCGGCTGGGTCTACCATCTTGACTTGGCCACTAGAAGATGACTCAGTCTGAGCACTGACTAAGGTTGCTCCTTGGCTCAAGCCAGTCGCTAGAGCTAGGCCCAAGAGGGTCATACGTTTGAATACTTGTTTTACTGACATTCTATCACTACTTTCTTTCATTGCTAGCAGGGGCTTGGCTAGTTTGGTCTGATGAAGCTTGGATAGCTTCTTTGGGACCGTATGCCCCAGAACGCTCACGATATAATTCATAAAACTCACCCACGATTACCTTGATTACGGCATAACCTGGCACCCCTAGGATGACCCCGACTAAGCCAAAAGCTTTACCTGCTGATAAGAGGACAATCAGGATAGTGACCGGATGAATCTTGAGGTTATTACCCAAAACTTGTGGGGCAATAAAACGCCCTTCGATGGTTTGCTCGACCATCATGACAATGGCCACTTTCAAGACCATCACGGGACTGGTAATCAAGGCAATGATAAAGGCTGGAATCACTGCAATAAAGGACCCTAGGAAGGGAATAATATTGAGGAAACCAGACACGACGCCAAGGGCAATGGCATAATCTAGCCCGACGATACTGTAGCCGATAGAGAACATAATGGCAACACAGATTGCCACAATAATTTGCCCCCGAATATATTGGGCCACTTGATAATGCCCCTGATACATCATACGGGAAGCCATAGGACGATGCTTAGTCGGCACGAATTTCAAGATATAATCGCCCAAATGCTGACCATCTGCCAAGAGATAATAGAGAATAATTGGCACGGTCAATAGCCCCATAATGACTGAGGTCACTGCCCCTACCACGGATCCTAAACTACCGAAGGTCGAAGAAGCGAAACGACTCAGCTGCTCCGCCATACTGCGGAAATCGAACCCATCTAGGAAGGACTGCAGACGTTGGGTGACTTCCTTATTCTCAGTCAGAAAAGGTGACTGATACAACATATGGTAGATTTCATCATAGTACTTAGGCAGACTACGAGCAAAGCTCAGAATCTGAGTCTGTAGGGTCGGAATAAGGGAGGCAATTCCCCAAGCTGACAATAGAATTAAGCCAATAAAAATAGCCCAAATGGCCCACTGGCGATTCATTCCCCGCGCTTCCAATCGATCTACTAGTGGATAAAGCAGATAATAGAGGACACCTGAGGTAATAATCGGGAAAGCCGCCACATCAATGACCACCCCGATTGGCGCGAAAACGTGTGTAATTCTAGTAAAGACCCAAATAATTAATAAAACCAAGAGCAAAATCAGGAGACTGACTACCATCTGGCTATTTAGGAATTGACGGGTAAACCAAGACGACTGGCGTTTTGGTGTGTGTTCTTGCATAGAACTCCCTCCTTGAAATTTCTGTCATCTTATTCTACCATAATCACTTTGCGCTTTTCCACCTTCTACCATTGCCTAAAAATTACAGGTAGAAAGAAATGCAATTTGAATATTTCCTATTCACTGACAACCACAAAAATACAATCACCGTATTCAATTACGTATTCACTCGCCAGCGTGTTTTTAGCTCATCATTAGATGGGCTTTTTTAGGCTATTTGTTTGCCTTATTCTATATTATCTGCTTCATACAGTGCTTTCATTTTATCATAAAAAGCTAGGTCTTTGAAAATAGTTAGTGAGAAAGTATAATCCCGTTTGCCTTTATCATCTTTATTTTGATAAGTGGCTAACGCAACTCCGGCTTTTTCACCTTTGGCAAATAAAACAGTAGTTGAATAGCCCGTAGGTGTTGCCATCATATCCAAAAATTTGCCTGACGGACTCATACCTAGTGCCTTCATATATCCTTCCACCGCATTTGCTGGTAGGCCTTTTAAAACATAAGCCACGGTCTTATTTTCATCAAACGAAGCATAGACACCACTATTAACTTCATCTAGCTGGTAAAACTTAACCTTGGTGCCATCCGGCAAATCTTCTGTTGTTACGTCTCGCGCTTTGAACTTAAGCAAGTCTATGAATGTCTTATAAGTTTCTTCCGCATTGTCAGATAGCTTTTCTTCAACCTTAGTAAAGTATTCTCTATATTGGTCCACTGTTAAGGGTTTTTTCTCTGCAAAGGCGGTTGCGGGCACGAGCAATAAAATCGCGAGTAATGCTAATAATACTTTCTTCATGTTTACACTTCCTTGAAATAGCTTGTCTTACACATCACATAATATACCTAAAAGTTTCTAAAGTCTATATAAAAAGCCGTCGTATAGACGGCCTTAACTTTATTTATAGCGAGAGATAAAGCGTTCGAGCTCTTTAATAAGTTCATTCAGTCTATCACTAAAGCTATCTACGCTAGAAACATAACTTAAGGATAAGATACTAGATTGATTCGGGTCATGATAACTTAATTTGGTGTATTTTCTTACAGTCGCAATACGCTTGAGGGCCAACTCACCCGCCTCCTTGCAAGTCTCTTTCTTTTCTGAAATAAGCTCATTAAGATGATTTAACACATCTTTTAGGTATTCAGCAATTATAGAATTATGTTTATCTCGAGCCTCCACTAACTCACAATCATACTCACTCCTCATAACTTCCGCTAGCTCCTCAATATATGTTCCACCAGCATTAATAATCCCTTCTCGGCAATCCGCTTCAATCGCTAATAAATTCTTTATCTCGCTCTCTAAAACCTTAGATTTTGTTGCGATTTCAAGCAATTCCTTCGCTCCTACAGCCGGTTTATGCTTTAATTCAGCTAGCTCCTCTTGCTTTGCCTTAATCTCCTCAATAACTTCGGCTAATAAATCCTCATTTTGCTTAGCCTTCCCCTCAATCTTGGCTAAAAGTGTATCTAATTGGTTCATAGTTTAGTCTCCTCTTTCTGCTTAATTCGCCCTCCAGGCGGTTGTTTTGGTCTTCTTATACACTTGCTGGCGGTACCCGCTGGCGTTGGTTCTCAGCCTTATATCGGTACCGCACTAGGGCCGTACAGTGGCCGTTCCGGTGCTCAATGATTTCAACCCGTGGATAGGTCACATAAGGCTCTTGTTTGAACTCTGCTATCTCTTCTCGGATGCCTTCCTTGCTATCGCTGTACAGCATTCTGATGCGCTTAATCATGCTTTCCCTCCTTCCCAAACAATTCGTTGTTTAATGCAATACATGCCCGTTTATGCTCTGCTCTTAGCTGGCTTAGTCTCTTACCTAAGATAGGGCTTAGGGTCTCCATAGTGGCCCCTTTACCACTCACACGGCCCCCTATAGTATTATCGAATGGGCTAAAATGTTCTTTCTGCTGGTATTCCGCATATTTGAACCATCTCAGGTATATTAGTTGGGCTAGCTCAGGCTCTATTTGCTTCAATGCTTTTAGAAAAGCATCTAGTTGGGCGCGCTCTGTTGAATGCGCTAGCCCCTTATACTTCGCTACCCTGCCCATCTTAGCAAGGTAATATCTGCTTAATGGTCGTTCAATCATCTGCTATCACCACCGAATAGCCCTTCTAGCTCATTTTCAAGCGTTGTAAGGTTCTTGACTTCCTCCGTCAGCTCTTCTATTGCCTCGCCTCCTAAACGGCTCTCAGCGTGTTTTAGGAGGTAATATTCTACCTCTTGGATATGCTCATAAGCCTCTAGTGTTAATGGCGTTTCAAAATCGGCCAATAACTCGCGTCTCAGCCGTCTTAACTCTTCACGGGTGAATCTATCAGAAAATAACTTAGACCGCCGAGTAAGCCTAGAAATTCTCTTGATTAGGCTATGTTCATCAGTGAGTATCGTTATAACTCCCCATTCAGGCCCCGTTGCCTTTTGTGCTGGCCCTCCGTTAATCGCCATCCAACCAGCGGTGAAAGACCTTGAAGCATAGAACAAGGCGCTTACGTTGGCTAGCTGATGCTCTAGCTTTGCTATCCTTTTAGGCAAGTCTAGGTAACTCGCTACTGTCCTCTGAACCTCGTTCATACTTTGCCCCCTAAAAATAAAATAAGGATGCACTGAAGGGCATAGCCCCTAGCACATCCTCCGGCTTTCCGGTCAGATTACTTTAGCTTGGTGTTTTCTTTGCGCTGATATCGGATAGGTTTCCCATCTTGATACTGAATGACAATCTCACCATGTTCTACCGGGTCAATCGTCACAACTTCGCCAAAGCTCATTAAGAGCACCCGGCCTAATTTCAAATCTTTATCTTCTTTTGCCATTGTCAGGCTCCTTTCTTTGCTGTTGTCATATATTTTCCTTGCTTCAATCTTGCTTCAAGTCTCGCACTTCGTCCGCAGTTAAATGGGCCGATTTTCCTTTGTTCACCCTCTGTTAAAGGTTCCTATGCGCTTGGCTCAAATCGTTTATTTACTCCGGATGCCTGTACTTCATTCGTCATGGCTCCGATACGCTCAATCACTCGCCGTGCTCTTGCTTCCTTGGTTACTTGGTCTAACTTGCCTTTCATGGCTTTTAAGGTTTCATGATATTGATGGCGGGTTAGGTTAGAAGTGAAGATAGTCAGCTTATTATGCTTATAGCGTGCATCCACGATACGATAGAGCACCGCATCCACATACCAATCTGATAAGGCTTCGGCTCCAATATCATCTAAGATAAGCACATCCACCTCTTCAAGTTGCTTCAGGCGCTTATCAATCTTCCCGCTGGCGCTATCTCGGCTCATCTCGCCTTTTAATTCGTCTACTAGCTCATTAGGCGGTACCACTATGACCCCGGCCAGCTTCTTATGCAATGCTTTAGCAAGGGCGCAAGCTAGGTAACTCTTACCAATACCATAGCTTCCTACTAGCCACATTCCCTTGACCTTTTTCCCGTCTTGATACTCATCTATGATTCTTTCAGCCTCTCCTTTTGCTAAGGCCATACCCATATCATTAGCTAGATTACTTAGCTCTGCTTGCTTATTATCCTCACTCATAGAGCTAAATTCTAGCCGGCGCTTGCTGGCGTGTTTATTCATCAGGGCCACCTTTTCAGGCCTCAACTTATGCTCTAGGTCAATATGCCTATTTCTGATTACCAAAGACGGTAAATATACCGTCTCTGCCTCTATTCGTGGTTCTTGAGTATGGCATCTGATATAATACGCCATATTCGCTAGCCCCTCTTGGAGCATCTCATCAGTGATTACCGCTTCATATTTTTCTATGAACTCTTTGATTAGCGGATGCCCCAAGATATCCGCCTTAATCTCCTCTAGGTCTTTCCCGTTAGCATTCTCTCCTAGGATGCTGAACGTGTTTCTAAATACTTCAGCCATTAAATCACACCTTTCTCGCGCAATGCTTGAATCTGATTTAGGTTTGTGCTTCGGTTGCCCTCCACATAGTCGCGGTCAGCCATTTCTAAATCTCGTATAGTGGTTACCAATGCCTGCTTATCTTTTTTTGGTTCGATTTCGGGGAGTGGTTCCTCACTATGTATTACCTCTTCATAAGGTGAGGAGGGTTTATTTATTATATTATCTATTGGTTTATCTATTATATTATCTATTATGGGTGCTGATTTCGGATACTTAGCATTCCAATTCCGGATACTTAAGTGTCCGTTTCCGGATAGTTGAGTATCCACTTTCGGATAGTTAGCATTAGCTTCATTCACATAAATTTTTCGCTGGCCTCGTCCGCCTTTTGATGAAACATCTCGCCTAATTAGCTTGAATTCTTCCAACTCAATAAGGCGCCGATGAATGCCCGTTAGGGAGCTTCCTAGCGTATCCACCAAGAATTGATTAGATGCAAAACAATACCCCTTAGATTTCGTCAGGGATAAAAGTCTCCCATACAAAATTTTTGCGCCATCAGATAGGCCCTTCATTCTCAGAATGGCATCGGGAATTATAATAAAGCTCTCTTTTGATTCTTCCATGATTCCCTCCTACCATAGGCCCCTAACGCCCAACATAAAACGCTAGGAGGCCGTTTATCCTTAGCCAGCTTAACGCTCTTCGTATGCTTTGATAAAGCCATCAATTCCCTTATTAAACGCCTGTAAGAGGCTGATACCGGCTTTTAGGCCGTACCGTTCATCACGGGCTAGGGTAACTAACCGCTCTTGAAGCGCATCAAAGCCTTTTGCTAACTCGTCTTGTAATTGTTCAATCTCTGTTTTCATGGTTGTATCCTCCACTTAAATTAAATCTTGGCCTTCTTGGCCTATTCGTGGTAGAATGTAGGTAGTTAAATACAGGTGTATCAACGTTCTACCAGCGTTGTCACCCGCTTCGGGCTTACAAGTGCGCCAACACTCGTAAGCTCTTTTTGTATTTAGAGGGTCTCTTTTTCAATTTCAAGGATGGCCTCAACGTCCCTTCGGTCATACATCCATTTCTGACCTTGTTTCCGGCGTCTTAGACCTAGCTTCAGCCAACGTTCCACGTCCCGATAGTTACAGTCATACGCCTCATATAGCTCTGACTGATTCAGAATCTGCTTTTGCTGGCTCCGGCTGGCCTCTTCGACTTTTTGGCTTACTACCCCTAGGATGCCCCGGACTAACTCCATGCTGGCCTCCTTGGATAGAATGCTGTTGCTAATTTCCATTGTCTGCTCTCCTGTTCTTATAGGTATCCTCCTAATACGGTTCCTTTCGCTGTTTTATAGGTCACGCTGGCGGGCGCATACTTAAATCTTACCCAATACAGCCTCAAGGCGCTGAAGGGCGCTAGAGATTGGTTTATGCACCCCTCGCAAGTAACGGCGAATCGTGGTGCTGGCTAGCCCGGTCTTCTTCCCCAAGCTCTCCGGCGTATATCCGGCCTTCTCCATGATACGCTTAAGGCGCTCGCCAAATGGCAAAGCCTTATTCTCTATGCGTTCCAAGTCGCCTTGAATGATTTCCAACTCATGGATAACGGCCCGATTGATAAGTGTACCCGGCTGAAGCCGTAAGGCTTCCAAGGCTTCGCTTAATCGTTCTGCTGTTGTCATTGCATCACCTCCTTTAAAAGTTCACAACACGTCCCAATTAGCTAAAAAAAATATCCTCCAACGTTATATTTGGAAATAAAGGGGTCAGTAACTTCTTGAACTTCATTTTTTCAGAATCAGTAAAAGCTCGTTTTCCCGTTTCTTTGAAGTGATAGGATTGTTTAGATATACCAAGCTTAAGCCCCATCTCAGCCTGAGTCATACCTAGCATGGCTCGGTACCCTCTGATTTTATTCTTTGCGCACATACAATCACCTCCTTTGCGTCCCTTTATGACCCATATAATACACCATAAAATTAACTAAGTCAACAGAAGAGGTTAAATAATATTCACAACACGTCCCAAATGATGTATAATATCTATTAAGGAGGTTAACTATGGCAAAAACAGACTATGATACAACAGCCATTGGCTCACGAATCAGGAAAATTAGACAAGATAAAGGAATGACTTTAGAAGAGTTTGGCGCCTTGTTCAATGCCAGCAGAAGCATTGCCTCTCGATGGGAGAAAGGAAAATCTATCCCGAATGCCGAAAGATTAAAGGCAATATCAAAAGTAGGAAATACTACAGTAGAGGAATTACTTCATGGCGGGAAGACTGAACGATACATGAATTTCTTAGATGAGCATTACACCGCTTGGAAATCTCACGACTTAAATACTCTAATAGAAATGGGAAAAAATGGGGATATTCATGTTATTTCATCCGCTGATTTCAGCAAGGAAGAATTGAAACACGAATATGAAAATGAACTGAGGGATTTGCCTGATTCATTTTCAACAGAATATGCCTCTGAGGCGTTATTAAATGCTATAAGAATACTTTGTACAAATACAGCATATTCAGCTAGTCAGTCAGTATATTTCGAATTGTTACGTATATTAAATGATACAAACCGGCGTTACATTATCGCTGAAGAGGAAGAAAAAGAAGGAATCAAAGAGTTGGGACGCTTTATACAAGAAACAATCTTCAAATTACTAGAAATTTCAGGATTACCATTTAACCCATCTGAAGACATCAATCAATACTATCCTCGCATCAAAGAGTAATCATCTCCAAGATGCGACCTTTCTAACACGCTGGCGGGCTGATTAGAGAGGAGAACACCACATGATTAAGCAATACACTAAGAAAGACGGGAGCAAGGCCTATTTATTCGTGGCCTATCTCGGCATTGACCCGGTAACGGGGAAAGAAAAGCGAACAACTAGACGCGGGTTCAAATCAGAGCGAGAGGCCAAGCTGGCTGAGGCTAAGTTACAGACCACTATTCAGGATAGAGGATTCCTCAGCGAGGCACCAATCACCTATCAACAGGTTTATGAGCTTTGGCTAGAGGGATATAAAAATACTGTTAGAGAAAGTACACTCAACAGGGTTACACAACTATTCAGTACTATCATTCTCCCAAAGTTTGGCTATGTCCGGGTAAACAAGATTACTCCCCCATATTGTCAGCAAACAATCAATGAATGGAGTAAACGCTATGCTAATGTACCCTCACTTAGAGCTTATGCTTCAAGGGTACTAGAATACGCTGTAACGATGAAGATGATTAGAGACAACCCTTTTAAGGCAACCAAAGCATCAAAGAGAGAAAAGGCAATTGATGACAAGCTACTCTACTACTCAGCGGAGGAATTACAGACCTTTCTAGGATATGTAGAACACAATACCATGCATTACACTATGTTCCGCACTCTAGCCTTTACAGGGCTTCGGCGCGGTGAATTGTTTGCCTTAACGTGGCAAGATATCAACTTTGAAACTTCTCAATTGACAGTAAACAAGACTACCGCAACGGGTAATAACTTCAAGAGCATTATTCAACCGCCCAAAACAAAAAGCTCTCTCAGAACGATTGACCTAGACCCCTTAACGCTTGTCACTCTAAGCCGTTGGAGAAAACACCAACGCGAAGAATGGCTGAAAAAGGGCTTCAATACGAACTCAGAGACCCAATTAGTATTCTCTTCGCCCATTCATAATGGGCTACTAAGCCTCGATTATTTGAACCATACGATAAAACAGGTTTGTAAAGCTCATGACTTTAAGCGAATAAAGATTCATGGGTTCCGGCACACTCATTGCTCACTACTATTTGAGTCCGGAGCCACTGTACAAGAAGTACAGTCGCGATTAGGTCATTCTGATATCCAAACCACTATGAATATTTATGCCCATGTAACCGAAAAGCAACGAACACGACTAGCTGAGAAGTTCGCGAATTATGTCAATTTCTAAGGCTATCGTATTCAATTCGTATTCAATACATGAAAAAAAGGGGCAGAAACCCTATAACATCAAGATTTCTACCCTGTTCCCTATCATTCTACCATAAGGATAGGTGCCTTGTCTTAGATTTATACACGGCCAAGGCTATAAAACTCAAATCATTTGCGAAAGGACCTGATTTTATGACGGAAACCTATATCCTAGGTGGCTACACCAAGGGGCGCAACCAAGGAATTTCCAGCCTTGACTTTGACCCTGTTACTGGCCATTTTAGCGAGCCACAGCTGATTGCCAAACTCAATCAACCTACTTTTCTAGCCTATGCCAAGGAAAGTGGCACCCTTTTCGCCCTTCACCGCGGTCAGGAAGAAAGTGGCTTGGTAGCCTTCAGACACCAGGGTAAGGACTGGCAGGAGGTCAGTCGCCTACTCAATACCAAAATCCCTGGTTGCCATCTAGCAGTCCATGAAGCTAGTCAAACCGTCTATGTTGCTAATTACCATGAAGGTTCCGTTGATAGCTACCATTATGACCAAGCTGTCTTAAGTCCTTTCGAACGCCACGAACATGTGGGCTCTAGCGTCCACCCTAATCAGGCCAGTGCCCATATTCATTTTGTGGGCTTAAATCCTGAGGGTGACATGCTCTACGTCTGCGACTTGGGCAGCGACAAAATTTATGTCTATGACGTCACCCCTAGCTCTGGTGCCCTCAGCTTGGTTCAGACCTTTACTTGTCCACCAGGAACTGGTCCTCGTCACCTAGTCTTTCATCCTAGTCAAAATCTAGTATATGTCATTGGCGAGCTAGCCAATAGCCTCCTAACCCTAGCCCTTGATTCAAGAGGTCAACTTAGTTTGGTTCATGAGCAAGCCCTGCTGGATCCTGAATATTTAGAATCTGCCGCTAGTGCTGCCATTCGCATCAGTCAGGACGCTCGTTTTCTCTATACTTCCAGTCGCTTCCATGATGTCATCTGCGTCTTTTCTCTGGCCGATCCTCAACAGCCTCTTAAAATTCAAGAAGTTGCCAGCGGCGGACAAATTCCACGGGACTTCGTCCTGAGCCAAGACCAGACTTATCTCCTTGTACCCCACCAAGACAGTGACCATATCGCCGTCTTCAGTCGCGATGCTGACAGTGGACTTGTCAGCTTCATCGAGGCAGAGACCCTGGCGCCTGAATGTGTCTGTATCTATCCTATCTAACTTTGATAATAAAAAATGTCTGGAACCCTTAATAGGTTCCAGACATTTTTTTATTTGCCTTTAAATACTCCTAAGAAGTAGAGCACAGCTACTAAAATCCCCAAGGCTACGCGGTAGTAACCGAAGACTTTGAAGTCGTGTTTCTTGATATAACCCAAAAGGAAGTTGATGACTAAGAGTGATACCCCGAAGGCAATCAACATCCCTAAGATTAGATAAGTCGCTTCAGCTGCTGTATAGTGGAAGCCAAACTTCACTAACTTGAGGAAACTTGCCCCAAACATGACTGGGATACTCATGAAGAAGGAGAATTCAGTCGCTACATAGCGTTTAGTTCCCATTAAGAGCGCCCCGATAATAGTAGCTCCAGAACGAGAAGTCCCTGGCACCAAGGCCAAGCACTGCCATAGCCCCATGAGGGCGGCATCTTTATAGCTAATAGCTTCTAAACTATTGATACGGCTTGCTTTAGCTTTACGCTTGCCGGATTCCACCCAGATAAAGGCTAAACCGTAGACGGTAAAAGTAATCGCATAGACCCATGGCTTGTCGAAGTATTGGTCCATTAAGTCATCTAAGAGGAAACCCAGAACAAAGGCTGGCATAGTTGCCACAAGCACCTTAGACCATAAAACCCAGGTGTTTTTCTTTTCTGCTGCTGACTTGCTTGGCGACAGCGGATTAAGTTTGTGGAAGAAGACCACCATTACTGCCAAGATAGCCCCCAGCTGAATGACCACGAAGAACATATCTGTAAAGGCTTTGTTTAATTGTAGTGGCATAAAAGCATCCACTAAACGCATATGGCCAGTCGAAGAAATCGGCAGCCATTCGGTAATCCCCTCAACAATCCCAAGGATGATTACCTTCACTAATTCTATAATTCCATTCATATTTTAGGTCCTTTCTTTATAAGCTATCACCCATTATACACCATCTTGGCATTAAATGCATTGAACTTCTCGCAAAGAATGTGGTATGATAAGGACAAGAAATAAATTTCAAACACAAAGGAGATAGGATCATGTTTGGATTTTTCAAAAAGAAAAAAGAAGAAGCGGCTCCCGTTTCAAAAGAAGTAACACTCTACGCTGTCGCTGATGGTCAATTGATCAACATCGAAGAAGTAAACGACATCGTCTTCGCGCAAAAAATGATGGGTGATGGCTTCGCAATCGTCCCTTCTAATGGTGAAATTTCTGCGCCTGTTGCAGGTGAAGTGGTCAATGTCTTCCCTACTAAACACGCAGTTGGCTTCAAGTCTGGTGCCTTAGAAGTTTTACTCCACATGGGGATTGATACGGTGGCGCTTAACGGTGGTCCATTCGACACCAAGGTTTCTGACGCTCAACACGTTGATGCTAACACCTTAGTATCTAGCGTTGACTTAGATCAATTAGCAGCTGAAGGCAAAGACAATGCCATGATTGTGATTTTCACTAATGGTAATGATTTAGTAGAAAGCTTCGAACTCACTGCTTCAGGTCAAGTAAGCCGTGGCCAAGAAATTGGTAAATTAATCTTAAAATAAGCGCCAGCTATTAGGAGCTAGGGATAATCCCTAGCTCTTTTTTATTTGTTGATCATCAGAAAAGAGGCTAAAAACTTTTGTTTTAGCCTCTTACTATTTATTATTTAGCTGGAATTTCGGTAATGCCATTCATGTATGGTACCAAAGCTTCAGGAATCTTAACAGAGCCGTCCGCTTGTTGGTAGTTTTCTAGGATGGCCACGAAGGTCCGCCCTACCGCCAAACCTGAGCCATTCAAGGTGTGAACATATTCCACCTTGTCTTCTTCATTGCGGAAGCGAATTTTAGCACGACGTGCTTGGAAGTCGCCACAGTTTGAGCAAGAAGAAATTTCACGATAAGTATCTTGACCTGGAATCCAAACTTCTAAGTCATAAGTCTTAGTTGCTGAGAAGCCCATGTCGCCAGTACATAAAGTAATGACACGGTATGGCAACCCTAAAGCTTGTAAGATACCTTCAGCATTTTGGGTCATGCTCTCTAATTCTTCGAAGGAATGATCTGGATGCGCATATTTAACCATTTCCACCTTATTAAATTGGTGCAAACGAATGAGACCACGTGTATCACGACCTGCACTCCCCGCTTCAGAACGGAAAGAAGGACTCAAGGCAGTGAATTTAATTGGCAAGTTCTCAAGTGGCAAGATTTCATTAGCATAATAGTTAGTCAGTGGCACCTCAGCTGTTGGAATTAGAGTCAAGCCCCGCTCGTCATTAACCCGGAAGGTGTCTTCCACGAATTTAGGATATTGACCTGTCCCGAACATAGATTGGTCATTCACCATGTATGGCGGGATGATTTCTTGGTAGCCGTTGTTTTGGGTATGAGTATCCAACATAAAGTTATAGATGGCCCGCTCCAATCGCGCCCCCAAGCCCTTGTAGAAGACAAAGCGACTACCAGACACCTTAGCTCCACGTTCAAAGTCGATAATATCTAATTTTTCAGCGATTTCCCAGTGATTAAGTGGTGTAAAGTCGAATTCGCGTGGCGTTCCCCAGCGACGTACTTCCACGTTATCTTCTTCGTCGGCCCCCACTGGTACCCCTTCAGCTGGAAGGTTAGGCAAACGATGCTCGATGGCTTCTAAATCTGCTTCGATTTGAGCCAAGCGCTCGTCATCACGCTTAATACGATCACCGATTTCTTTCATTTCAGCAATCTTATCATCTGCATTTTCCTTGTTACGTTTGAGTTGGGCGATTTCTCCAGACACTTGGTTACGGTATTGTTTAGCCCCTTCAACGTCAATCAAAAGTTCACGACGCTCACTATCTAGGCGGCGGTAATTCTCTAATACCTCCCGGTCTACACCACGAGTAGCTAATTTCTCTACCACCCATTCAAATTGCTCACGCAATAATTTACGATCTAACATCTCGTTTCCTCCTTTTAGTCAAATAACAAAAAGAGCCCTCGTCTTATTGGGACGAAAGGCTCTTCTTGGTTTCGCGGTACCACCCGATTTCAGGACATCATTCCTGCACTTAAGGCCTGTAACGGGGGCAACCGGCACTACTTGAGTCATAGGCTGCAGGGTTCTGGTGGATTCCAGGGCTAGTCCGTGATGATTCACACCAGCCATCATCTCTCTGAAGACGTCCTATCCTGTACTAGTCAAAACCGTCGCATCATTTATCTGCTTCTATACTATCACGAATCGGCTACTGGCGCAAGTCTACCAATTGAGATCGCGTGCCTTGTCCGTGTCACGATAGTGATGGGTGACATCCAATCCCTCAAAAGCTTGTTGTCTTAAAGCTTCATAAATGACGATATTGGCTGTATTGGACAAATTCAAACTCCGAACATGCTGGTCATTCATCGGAATGCGCAAGCAGTCCGCCTTGCGTTCCTCCATCAAGTCAGCGGGCAAGCCGGTTGTTTCCTTACCGAAAAGGAAAAATTGCTCGCCAGCACTATTTTGAGCTAGGTCCGCCTGACAGTAAATGCGGGGCGCAAACTTGGTAATCAAGTAGAGTGGTCGCTCACCCACATAAGCTAAGAAATCCTCCAGACTTTCATGGTAGTGAACTTCCACATGCTCCCAGTAATCTAGACCCGCACGCTTGAGCATCTTATCATCGGTCGAAAAACCCAGAGGCTTGATTAGATGGAGTGGCGTATTGGTAGCAGCGCAGGTTCTAGAAATATTCCCCGTGTTAGCCGGCATTAGCGGTTGATATAAGGCAATATGATTTTTCATAGGCTCTCCTTCTTAGCTGGCGCCTCTAGAGGTCGCCACAAAAAATCCCGCTGCCAAGAACTGACTAGCGGGACTTATCATTTAAAATTAAGCGAGTTTGAAGTCTACGCTGTAGATTTCGTCTGCCAAAGCAGCCTTGTTAACAGCTTTAACGACAACATTTTCTTTTTTGCCGTCGAATTCTAATTCAAAAGCTTGGCTCAAACCTTGAGTTTTCAAGACAACATCGAGTTCACGACGGTTAACTGTTAAAGAAACAGCTTCTGAACCTTTTCCGTATAAAGTTGCTGGAACTAACCCAGCTTCACGTACTTTTTTAGCTGAGCCAGAGCCCACTTTTTCGCGTAATTCTGCTTTTAATGACATGGTATTTAAATCTCCTTTTGCTTGCATTTTTTTATAAAGCGACTAGCGCTTTTTATTGGCATAATGGTATCTTACCAAAAAACGGCACAAATTGCTAGCTTATTCTACCCTTTTTTTATACAATAGTACTAGTTTTGTGATCAGACAAGGTGGTGATTCCTCAATGAAACGGTTATTTAGCTTATTAAAACCTTTTGATTACCTAATCATTTTGGGGGTCATTGCCTTATCTTTCTTGCCCAATATCCTGACCTTCTACCACTACCAAGGCTTGAATAATTCGGAGGAAGTCGGTCAAGTCACTGAAGCGTCTAGCACTAAGGCAACTCCCGCATCTTCTTCCACCTATGCCCTCATCAAAATAGACGGCAAGGAAGTGGACCGCTTTGACCTATCGGAAGACGCTCCTCATGAAGAGAAAACCTACTACCCACATCCGGGACAGTATAACATTATTGAGCGTGATGGCAAACGAATTCGCGTGCGCGAAGATAACAGCCCTGATCAAATTGCGGTTAAAACCAGTTGGGTGGGCCGACCAGGTCAGGTTTCCATCTGCCTGCCCCATGGACTCATTATCGAGATTCATGGCGAACGTTCAACCGGTGGCCGCACTGACGCTAGTCAATCAACTAGCGCTAGTTCAAGCCAAGAAGAAGAATTAGTCTTACCAAAATAAGGACTGGAAATTTCCCAGTCCTTTTTGTCTACTTGAGGATAGCCTGGACTAGTTTTTGTAAATCCGGCACCACTTCTTGCTCAAACCATGGGTGTTGTTTCAACCAACGTTGGTTGAGAGGTGAAGGATGGACTAAGGGAAAATAGTCTGGCAGATAGTCCTGATAATGGGCGACTGTTTCTGTCAGATTGCTTCTTTTGCTCTTAGCCAAATAATAGTCCTGGGCATAACGGCCGACTAATAGTGTCAATCTAACCTCTGGTAATTGCTCTAAGATCTGAGGATGCCACTTAGCTGCAAAGCCCTTACGAGGTGGCAAATCACCGGATTTGCCTTTACCTGGATAATAGAAGTCCATGGGGAGAATTGCTAAAAGGTCCGAATCATAGAAAGTCGAACGATCCATCCCCAACCATTCTCGCAAGCGGTCACCAGAGCGATCATCCCAAGGTCGACCGGCTTCTTGAGTAGCTAAGCCCGGGGCTTGACCCACAATCACCAGGCGGGCAGCCTTAGGTGCGGTAAAAAGCGGTTCAATCCCCGCCTTGCTATAAACCTGGTTTTCTGGCGCTTGCATGATGGCGTCGCGAATCTTTAAATTTTCTTTGGCCATATTCTATTCCCTCCTCTTAGGATTTCAGATAGGCGACAACTGCATTCAGGCCATAGCCATCTCGTCCATCGCGCCGATACGAATGACAGCCTAAGGCTTGTTTGGTCGACACAGCCACGTCATACTGTTGTTCCAAAGGAACCCCCATAGCGAGGAAACGCTCCTTATTAATTCCTTTGGTGTCTATGAGCCAGTGATGCTCATCCTCCTGCTTGAAGGCTTGGGGATGACTTGCTTCTAAGGGTTGGAAGCGTCGATAGACATCTTCCTGAACTTGAAAATCTTCCATGCTAAGGGCGGGCCCGTAAGCAATCAGCAGATTAGATGGCGTCACATCATATTGACTCATCATAACTTCTAAGGCTTTTTGGCCAATCGATTGGAGTGTGCCCGGCCAGCCAGAGTGGACCAAGGCAAACACCTTTTTAACCGGGTCAAAGAGAATAATGGGAATACAGTCCGCAATCTTGACCATTAAGGCCAGATCACTTGCCTCCGTTACCAAGCCATCGTAGTCACCTAGAGACCGCAAGCCCCATCCCGTCCCCAATTGGCCAGCCCTTACTTGGCAGATATCAGCTCCGTGAACCTGGTGTACCTCCGCCAGGGGCATATCGGCTTTTAGAAAAGTTCGGTTGACAACTTCTACGGATGCCTCCTTAAAATCAGGTTTAAAATTCAGTGGCTTACCAATAAAACGATGCTCCAAGCCAACCTCGAGCAAAGCCGGCACCGTATAGTAGTCGTAGTCAGGTCCCTTTATATACTCATAATCCATCCTCATGTCTCCTTCCCTAGCTCTGAGTGACTTGATAGAGGGGCCAAAAGCCAGCTACTGCCTTAACTAAGTCCTTAACCAAAGCTTCTAAGTCGCTATAGTCCGACAATGGCTGCATATCTTGACGCAATAGCACCTTTCGTACCTGCCCCGCCTCATAGGCTTGTACCAGCTCTTGCCGGTGATCTTCACTTGTGGTCACCCGTCGCGTTTGCTTATCCGAGTCCTGAACCCAATAATAGGCATCTTGTGGTGCTGGTACTTCTAAGATTCGCGCCTGTTGGGCTAGCGTCTGCTCTTGGCGACTTCGTTCAATAAAACTTAACTCCAAACAGACGGTAAGCGCCCCTTGATCCGAAACTAACCGCAGGGCAAAGCTTGGACTAGCCGGCCGATTTTCTGGTGGAAAACAATAGACCCAAAAATGAGGTCGAGCCACTTGAGCTTGATTCATCCAGGCACTTACTCGCCCCTGAGTCCAATCTGGAAAAGCTTGCCCGAAGGCAGTCGCCAATTTCGAAAAAGCCAGCCGAGCTGATTGGCCGCATCTTTTAAGGTTTTCCATGCCCTCTATTTCTACTGGATTATCTAGTTTAGCCGGATTACGATAGTGCTGACCTTGATAAGTCAGATAGTCTGTCAGTGACTGTACCCACTCCATCATTTGACTCCCCCTTTTTTCCTATTATATCAAATTCTAGCATAGTCCCCCTAGCTTGGCGCTTCAAAATTAAAAAAGACACGACCAAAGGAGAAAAGGTCGTGTCTTTAATTCGTTATGCTCCAAGGGGTGAGCCTACCCCTGAGCTATCAAGATTATTCAGTTTCTTTTGGCTTGTAGCTTGCAAGTCCTAAACCAGCTAAGAGGCTTAGGGCAGCCGCACTAAAGAAGAAGTTACTTGCTTCCCCAGCAGCTGGCAATTGCCCCTGTTTTGCCTCATTAGCATTGCCTGTAGAGCTCTGACTAGCAGATACCAAGCCAGGTTCAGCTGGTGTTTGTTGAGGTTGACTTGTTTGGTTTCTATCTGCTTGCTTTGATCCAACCTCAACCGCATAGAGTGAGAAGTGAGGCGCGGTCAAGATGACCTTGCGTCCATCTTCTGACATACGGAAATCCACTGCTTGTCCTGCCTTACCCTGATCATCTAAATGATAGGCCTTGGCTACCGTCCCATCTACTGGAATAGAAACCTGGGCTGGTCGTTGGATTTGAACGCCTTGCCCCTTCTTATCCTGGAAATGAATCTCGTAGACCAAGACATTATCAGGTAAACCAGGTACCTTAACTCGTCCCACGTGTAAAGACACTACTTGCTTGCCTAAACCTTCTGGTGGGATGGTAACACTAACGCCAGTATCCTTGTCATTATCTTCAAAGGTCACCGTTCCATCTGGGTTGTAGGTAACATTGACCCCTTGGCTGCGATAGAGTGGTACTGTCACATCAGCGTCTGACGGATTAGTTGGTTTATCTGGCTCAGGCGCCACAGGATCAGTTGGATGGTCAGGTTCTGGCGTCACGGGGTCTGCAGGACTAATCGGCAAGGTAACACCTTCAACCTTGACTGGTAGACCATGCAAACTTTCAATATGGCCAGACTCTAACCCCGTCACACTTACCTTGTCATGCACTGTTTCGGCACTAAAGAGTAGGGTTTTGCTAGATAATTGTGTATAGAATCGCGCCGTCTTACCATTTGATAAGGTCAAAACTGGCCAATCATTCACTAGTACTTCGTGGTCAAAATTCACTGCAAAAATCTTGTTGTCATAGTGCTCGGTATTCAAAGCCTTGACTTCGTTGGCTTGAACTGGATCTTTGGTAATAAAGTCCCAATTGACTGTTTTGTAGGACAAGGTAAAGTCATTTTGAGTCCCTTCCTTGTGTTCATAGAGAATGCCATAAACACCTGGCGACACCTCTTGAAGTGAGTTGTAGGCATAGGACCCTGGCTGAATCAAGCGATGGTGCAACCAGGTTAAGCTCCCATCCGATTCTACACGAGCTAAACGAATAGTCCCTTCACTTCGAGAATTCCCTTCCCCATTAGCATTAGAGAGGACAATATACTCTTGTCCTTGATGGTGGGTCGAAATGGCCGCTAATTGAACATATGAATCATGCACATCTTGATAGTAATCCAATTGTTTGGCCCAGGTCTGACCGCCATCATAGCTGGTCGCCACTTGCAACTGGCCAAATAAGCCACGCATGAAGAGTTTCACCTGTCCATTATCAAGTTGAACGGCTGAAGCTTCTGTATTTTGATACCAGTAATCATCCATAGTGCTTGAATGTAAGGTGCCGTCTTCAATTGGCAAATTGTCATTGACTGCTTCTCCCATGTGCCAAGTTTCCCCATGGTCATCAGAATAGATGACACGAGAAGATTGGGAACCACTGAGGTGGGAGACAAAGTTAGTCGAATAGGTTGGCACGATAATGCGACCAGCATGGGGACCAGTTCGAAGTACTGTTCCCGTCCCAGGTCCTACACCCAAGAATTTCATCCAATCGGCTTTGACCATTGGCGTAATATCTCGCGGTGCTGACCAAGTCTTACCATCATCATCACTGTATGATAACCAGAGATAGTTGTCTTTAGCTACTCGGAAAGGTGAGGTCTTATTGCTGGTGAAGTAGACATTACCTAGGAGATTTTCCCCTTGGTAGAGATCACCTTTATCCTCATATTTTGGTTTAACTGGCTCTACTACTACTCGATAGTCAGTCTTAGTCCCATCGGGAGCATAGACATGACCGTGTTCCCGAATGGTGTAGAGCCCCTGCTCCCCTTCACGATAAAGCACTTGATAGGTCTTACCATCAATGGTCTGGTACATGGTTTCCTTTTGCTCAGACATGCCGAAGATGCCTCGACCTTCTGGGAACATATCATAAATTGAGAAGATGCGTTTCGTTTTTGGATCTTGAACTAGCACCTGGTCGATTGTCACAGGAGAGGCTTGGTCTGCTCGTTCAGGATTAGGATTATCGCGTAGGTTGGCAATATGGATGCGGTCACCCCAGGTCTTACCGCCATCCTCACTCCGTCGTACCACCATCCCGATATCGCCCCAGTCAGAAGCGTGAAGACGTCGTTCATCGGCAGCAGCAATTAAAGTCCCCTTATCCGTCTTAAGCAAAGCAGGAATGCGATAGCTGGCAATGCCGTCAGCATTCGGTTGGCCACTATGACCGCTCTCGAAGACATCCTTTTTATCCGAAATCTCTGCTCCCGGTGCTGGCTCTAACTGTAAAGGTTGACGTTTGAATAGCTGACTACGTTCCCCCACTTCTTCTTGCGATAAGGCACGATTGTAAATGGATAAGTTACGTACTGTCAAATCACTACCCCAACGTAAGTCAGATCCTCTACGTGTCTTACCAATTTGTAGATCTGTCAAATCAGGCATATCACTTAGAAATTTACCTGATACTGGGCTAGTTCGTGACAAGACCCCATTGACATAGAGGCGAACTTGTCCTGTTTCTTTGTTAGGATCTGGACGTTCCACTGTGAAAGTCACTGAATTCCATTGGCCTGGCGTCACTTTAAGGGGCGCATCACTATAGCTTCCATAAAACTGCTCACCTTGGCGACCACGAGCTTCCACCAAGGCAGTCCCATTATGAACGGCAAGGGTGAAATATTCATTTACAAATTTATTACTCGAAGCAGAAAATAGATTATAGAATTGCGGAGCCTTCTCACTTGGTTTGAATTCCATATGAATGGTGGCATTAGTCAATTTTTTCAGACTTTCAAGATGCTGACTTAAATCCACCCGTTGATTATTTTCTTGATTGGTTGCGACATCATTTTGGTCTATCACTTGGTTTTCACGCCCCACTTCTCGCACGATTTCATCACGTTGAGGTTGGCTGGATTCTTCGGTTTTTTCAGAACTTGAGACCGAGCTTTCTTCCTCTGCTTTGGGGGAGCTTGCGTCAGTCGCTGGGACTTCTTCAGGCTTGCTAGTTTCAGAAAGCTCATTCACTTTTTCGGAAACGTTTACATTTTCAGGTTGACTAATGGACTCCGTTGTACTTGCTTGAGGGATTTCTTGAGCCGCAACAGTCGTTTGAGGTGATAAAAAGAGGACATGTCCAATGACAACTGAGAAGACTCCCGTCGCTAATTTACGAATGGCGAAGCGAGACCGGCGATCAAAAAGATGTTTTGCTTGTTTACTCATGTTAAGCCTCCAAATTATAGGGATTTTGGGTTGCTGATACGACAAAATCTGGCTACCAGGGTAGCTAGCATAAAACTAGCTCCCTAGTAGTCAGGTCTTGCATAGTGTGAGTGATTATTTAACAAATTCCGCCCGAGCGGCTTGGATCATGGCGTGCGCCTTGTCAACAACAGCTAGGTCTTCTGGCCCAACACCCGTTAATGGTGGACGAACAGAACCACAGTTGAGGCCTTCGCGCTTGAGGATTTCTTTCTGTACGGCATAGAGGTTAGCTTTACCACTGACCAAGGTGAAGATGATTTCATCAATGCGGCCTTGGATAGTGAAGGCTAGGGCTAAATCGCCTGCTTCTAGGGCTGCATTAGCTGCTAAGAAGAGTTCTGGCATTACCCCATAGGTACCACCAATCCCCCCGTCAGCCCCCATAACACGACCACCAATGAATTGCTCGTCTGGACCGTTGAAGACAACGACTTCACGATCACCAGCCGTCAATTTCCAAGTGATTAAGTCTTGAACTGGCATAGAAGAGTTCTTAACCCCAATCACTTTAGGATTTTCCAACATGGACTTGAACATGCTAGGAGTCAAGGCATAACCTGATAGTTGCGGAATGTTGTAAATGATGAAGTCAAGCTCTGTGGCATCAATCATAGCATTCCAGTAATCCTTAATGGAGTGTTCAGGTAGACGGAAGTAAATTGGTGGGATGGCTGCTAAGGCATCTACCCCTAGGCTTTCCGCATGCTTAGCTAAGTCAACTGAATCACGTGTAGAGGCAGCCGCGACGTGGGCAATGATGGTCATCTTGCCACCAACTGCCTTCATGACATTTTCTAAAACTTGTTTGCGCTCTTCCACATTCTGGTAGATACATTCGCCAGATGAACCGCCAACGTAGAGACCTTTGACCCCTACTTCTAAGTAATGCTTAGCAAGTGCTTGGGTGCGTTCTGGACTGATATTGCCTTCATCGTCATAGCAGGCATAGAAGGCTGGGATAATTCCTTTGTACTTATCGAATTTTGACACGTTTAAGACTCCTTTGGTTATGCAACCGGTAATTTTATGACTAACTTTTTATAGGTGCTGGCCTGACCTAAATGACGGGCCGGCTTATGAGCATCTTCTGGAAAAACCACACAGGCTTGTCCAGGGTAGAGTTTAACAATGGTTTGGATTGGACCGTCTAAAAAGGCAATGTCCTTTTCGGCATCGTAGGCGGTGACTTCATTCAGCTGACATGTCGGGGCCACAATGAGATATTCATGTCCTTCTAGCGGCACATGGATGTCTAACCATTTCTGATGGGCTTCATAATGAGATTCATCAACTGCACCTAGCTCTCCCTCTTGGATGAAGAAGTATCCTCCCTCGAAATCATATCGCCCGATAGCTTTTTGAGCTAAGCCATTGAATGTTTCGAGCGCTGCTTTAATATGGGGAATTCGGTCGCTGTATTCTTGAAGACCTTGTAATTGATCTACAATCATCTTTTCACCTCCTCTTTGCCAACAACAGTTTATTTATCGGTATCTAAGGCTTCTTCGCGAGGATCGTGTAGAGGTCGCCCGCGTCGAATGAGAAAGAGAACCAGATTATAGGTGACACTAGCCGCTACAATTGGCATATAGGTAAAGAGGTAATTCTGTAAGAACATGTCTGCCGTAAATTGTTTTAAGGCGACCATCCCCATGAGAATAATAATGGCTACCGCATTGATAATGAGTGGCGCAGTATAGTAACGCTTGGCTACTCGGTTAATCAGGTAGGTTGCCAAGACTGACAAGCCCATGAAGAAGATTCCATAGAAGAACCAGCCAATAATCAGTTGCTCCAGGGTCATATCAGGCGCTCCTTTCTCTTTCTCGCTTTTCTTTAGTTTACTACGCTAACGAAGCGTTTAGCAATTTCCAGTGGTCGCGTAATAGCGCCACCTACAACAGCCGTGTGAATCCCTTGGGCGAAGGCTGTTGCTAGGTCTTCTGGTGTATGAATCTTACCTTCAGCCACGATTGGAGTATGGGTTTGTTCCACTAAGGCTTTCATTAGCTCAAAGTTAGGGCCAGTGGTTTGGCCTTCCGTATACGGCGTATAACCATTCATGGTGGTCCCAATCAAGTCAAAACCTAGGCGTTCAGCATTCAGTCCCTCTTCCAAAGTAGAAATATCGGCCATCAGCAGTTGATCAGGGTATTTGGCTTTGATTTGAGCGATGAACTCATCCAAGGTTTCCCCTGCCCGCTCACGTAAGGTAGCATCAAGGGCAATAATATCAGAACCAACTGCTACTAACTCATCTACTTCTTTCATGGTAGCGGTAATATAGGAACCATAACCTGGATAAGCTCGTTTAATAATCCCAATCACTGGCACATCAAAGGCTTCCTTAATCTGGGCAATATCTGTAACCCCTTGGGCTCGAATACCGACAGCTCCAGCTTCAATAGCTGCTTTGGCCATGAGAACCATGACCCCACCTTCTTCTCGGTAGAGCGGTTCGCCAGGTAAAGCCTGACAGGAAATAATCAGTTTTCCTTTTAATCGTTCAATCGTTGAATGCATTGTAGTCACTATCCTTTCACCGCCCCGACTGTAATACCTTGGGCAAAGAAGCTTTGGAACATCAGGAAGACAATAATCATTGGCAAGGAAGCCAAGAGCGCGCCGGCCATGAGGACCCCATAGTTAAGAGAGAACTCAGCAGATTGAGCCATAGAAGCCAAACCTAAAGGCAAAGTCTTCATTGTTTCTGAGTTAGTGAACACCAATTGAGAGAAATAGTCGTTCCAAGAGGAAATGAAGGTGAAGATAGCTAAGGCACCAATACCTGGTTTCACAATTGGCAAGACGATATTGACGAATTTTCTGATTTCGCCACAGCCATCAATGTCTGCTGATTCTAAGAGAGAATCAGGTACAGAGTGGGAGAATTGCTTCATGAGGAAGATCCCGAATGGCCAACCGACAGCCGGCAAAATCAAGGCGCGGTAGGTATCCATAAGCTTGAGATCGGTAATCAATTGGAGCAAAGGAATCAAGATAACTTGTTTTGGCAAGGCCATAGCCGCAATAAATACGGCGAAGAGTAAGCCAGCGCCTGGGAAACGTTTCTTAGCTAAGGCATAACCCGCTAAGGAAGCCGTCGTGCAGACCAAGATAGTAGTTACCACTGAAACGAATACAGAGTTGAAGAACCAACGTGCAGTTAGTGGCACTAGAAGTGATTTGAAGTTATCTAAAGTTGGGCTCATCGGGAACCATTCTGGTGGGATAGCAATGGCGACGTCTTGAACCTTAAAGGCACCCGTTGCAATCCAGTAGAATGGGAAGATGAAGAAAATGGTCAAGAATCCCAACAACGTGAAGGAAATAATGTTGTAGAGACCGAATTTTTTGAATTCCATGTTAAATCGTCACCTCTTCCTAATCAATATCGCGGTTGAAGTATTTGTATTGAACAGCCGAGATTAAAGCAATAATCAAGGCTAGCACAACACCCCATGCAGAGGCTTGGCCAAAGGATTGCTGCTTAATCCCCATCTCGTAGACTTGGTACATGATGGTGCTTGTTGCATAGTTAGGACCACCAGAAGTCATCAATTGGATTAAGGCAAAGATTTGGAAACTGTTGATGGTGGTTGTCACCACGATATAAAGGGTCGTTGGCATAATCAATGGCCAAATAATGTTTTTGAAGATGGTCCAGTTGTTGGCACCGTCAATCTTAGCAGACTCGAGCAGTTCCACTGGAACGTTCCCTAAAGCTGCAATATAGAGAATAATCGGCTGACCAATACTGGTCGTAATTAGAACGGCAATGACTGCGTAAATAGCAGTAGAGGCGTTCCCTAACCATTGGACATTACCTTCAATGACATTCATGGATTTGAGAATATAATTGAGAATCCCAAAGTCTGGGTTATAAATCCACAACCATACCACTGTAATCGAAACAACTGAGGATACAGCTGGCAAGTAGAAGACGCCACGGAAGAAGCTCCGTACATGAGCTGATTTGTTATAAATGTTGATGGCGATGAAGAGTGATAAGACTACTACAATTGGCACTGCAATTGCTACGATAAAAATAGTGTTACTTAAGGACTTGATAAAAGTCTGGTCGCCTAAGAGCTTAGTGTAGTTGTCTAAGCCTACAAAGCTAACTCTCCGCCCTCTATACTTGAGCAAGGACATGTAAATCCCGCGTAACATTGGATAGAGTACGAAAGTCAGGAAGAAGGCCATAGCAGGTGCAATGAAGAGATAGGCGCTAAAGTCGTACTTTCTTCTTAATTTGGCTAACATAGAGATCTCCTTTCGAGAGAATAATTCATAATAAAAGGGACAAATCGGCTACCCTAGGTCGCGATCACTATAAACGACTACTCCCAAACTCCCGCTAGTCCAAAATATTGGGCGCTTGGGAGTAGGATGTTTATATTAGTCGCACGCGAGAACCTGGTCCGGGTAGCGCTAGATTTGTCCCAGTAAATCAAGCACTCTCTGAATTCAGATTATAGTGTGGCTTATTTTGCTTCTTCGTAGGTTGCTTGCGCTTGTTCTACGTAGCTGTCCACTAATTCTTTTACATCACCTTGGCCAGACAATACCCCTTGGAGCATTGGGAACCAAAGTGGACGCATTTTAGCGTAACCTGGAATGGTGTTGTAGTAAGCACCGAAGTGATCTGACAAACCTTCAGCAAATTTCAGCTCTTCGTTGTCATAGAGGCCCTTCACGCCTTTTTGAGCAGAGAAGTTACCCGTTGCTTTCAAGGTACGAGTACCCCATTCTGGGTCGTTAATCATGAAGTCTACAAATTTTTGAGCGGCTTCAATCTTCTTGTCGTCACCGTTATCGAAGACTGCAGGACCAGCTACTAAGTATTCATACTTAGGTGATTTGTTAGCGTTAGGGAATGGTAAGAAGCGAACGTTTAAGTCTTCTACTGATTTCCATTGAGCGTAGAGACCTGGACTTGCCAAGATACTTAATGGAGACTTACCAGACTTGAAGTATTCCAAAGCATCTTTTGCTTCTAAGGCTGCGCCTTGACCAATAATGCCTTTAGGTGCTTGTTCGCGAATCCATTGAAGGGCTTTTACCCCATTTTCATCATTGATAGTGTATTTATTTACTTCATCGTTCGTAATCCAAGAACCGTATAGGTTAGATACAAAGGCACGAGGACCTTGGTCACCAGCTGCAGATTTAGCATACACAACGGTTGGAATTAAGTCTTTGTCTTTTTCATGAACAGCTTCTAAGAATTTTTGGAATTCTTCAGGTGTCCAGTTACGGCCTTCTTTTTCGAATGGCAAGAGATCTGTCACACCTAACTTGTCAGTCAACTTAGTGTTAACTGCCATCAAGAATGGTGCAATCCCTTGTGGATAGAGATACAATTCGTCTTCGAAGGAGCTAGCCTTAACAGCTGATTCATTTAATTTTGAAGTGTCAACGTCTTTGAATGGTGCCAAATAACCCTTGCTTGCCCAGTCGATGACACGACCTGGTGCATCATAGATTACGTCAGGGTTAGTCTTAGATTGGATAGCTGTTTCAATTTTAGCTGGACCATCTGTAAAGTCGATCTTTTGGTATTCAACTTTGATGCCTGGGTTCTTAGCTTCAAAGGCTTTAATCAAGGCTGCATCGTATTCTTCAGAAGTCTTAAACTCTGAGTCACTAGTAAAGTTAGGGAAGTTCCAGTATTTAATGGTTACTGTCTCTTCAGCACGCACATCGGATGGTACCGCTGTCACAACTGTGTTTAATAAAATTCCACAAGATAAGGCAGCTGCAAAAACTTTTGATAATTTCATGTTGATTCCCCCATTTGTAATTTTTGGTTGATAGATGTAATTTCTTGAATCGTCTTCTGCATATTTTGACTGAAGACAGGATTTTCTAGCATCATTAGCGTTATGGCGTCGATGAGAAAGAAAATCGGTAACTGAGTATTGACGAAAAACTCACTATTAACAAACCGGCTATTGTGTACCAGAAGGGTCTCATCGGCCAACTTAGCCAAACTACTTCCCTTCATGCTAGTTATAGCTACCAAAATGGCGCCATTTTGCTTGGCATTGCCTAAAGCATCAATCACATCCTTTGTTTCACCAGAATTACTAATGGCAATTACCACGTCACTAGAACGTGTCACCGTACTGGAGATAATCATCATATGCGAGTCCGTCTCACTCGTTGCTGGCAGGCCCATACGTGACAGGCGAATAGCCAATTCCCGAGCCGTTAGCCCCGAGGACCCCATCCCATAAACCATGATTCGGTTGGCTTGAGAGAGGACTTGAATTAGCTGGCGGAGCTGATATTCTGATTGTAATTCTGATGTTCGTTGAATGATACGGTTATAGAATTCGCTAACCGTATCGAACATATCATGATTTTGGTGATTGCTGGCCGACTCCCCTTCACTGGCTTGCAGTTGAATTTTCAAATCGACAAAGCTCTCACAACCTACTTTACGACAAAAGCGTGTAATGGTTGCGGCTGAAACACCCGTTTCTTTGGCCATCTCGCTAATGGTAATGTTAGTAAAGTAGGGACTTTCTTGCATAATATAGGTTGCAAGGAGCTGTTCCTTTGGTGATAGATGAACGAAGTTGGCTTCAATTCGCTCTAATACTCCCATGGGATCACATCCTTATTGAGTTAGCTTAATGAGTTGAGATAGCGCACCTAACATCCCAGCATCGTTACCTGACTGGGCTGGTCGAATCTCTGTTGTGAGGAAGCGAGGATCAATCACACGTTGGTCCAAGATTGCCATTAGACGTGGCATAATGAGATCAGCACGTGCTAGAATTCCTCCCCCTAGGACAAGGACTTCTGGATTCAGTAGATAAATCGCTGATAAAAGTCCGGTGGCTAAATGATTTAGAAATTGGTCGAGTACTTGGCTTAAGACTGGATCTCCAGTTGCTTCCAAGCGGTCAAAGAAGGCTTCCCCACTGAGATTTTCACCTGTCGCTTGAGCCGCCTGTTCTAACAACGCAGTTGTTGAGGCTAATTCCTGAAAGGCTGCTTTGCCAATAGGCAAGTAGCCAACCTCTCCGGCCATGTCGCTCACACCGGTTAGCAGTAGTCCATCTAAAACAATGGCTCCCCCTACACCTGTACCAATCGTAAAACATATCATGGACTTAGGTGGCTGGCCTGTTCGACTGGCTTGCCAGTATTCACCCAAACAAGCTGCGTTCACATCATTTACCACATAGCAAGGCAGACCAGTGAGCGCTTCCACTTCAGCTTTCAGTGGCGTCCCCGTATAACCTGGGATAGTGGGCCCTGCAAATCGTATAGACCCGTCACGAGAATCAACCACTCCAGCAGTTGAAATCGCCACGCCCGATAGGCTTTCCTGGGATTGAACCTGCTTTGTAATCGAAAGAACTTGTTGCAATATCTGGTTAGAATACTGGTCAACGCTGGTTTTGACCTTCTGAGTCTGGCCTAGCGCTTCCCCCTTTTCATTGAAGAGACCATATTTAATGAAGGTCCCGCCAATATCAAAGCACAAGTATTTCATCCAATTTGTCACCTCTCTTTCTGCCTTTCAACTGATTACGCTTTCATTATACACCAAAGAAAATATTTTTCAAGTGTTTTTATGAAGAAAATTATTTTCATGATTGGTTTTCTACTAGCTTCATTTTTAATCCTTGATTCTATGGTATTTACATGAAAGCGCCATCTATTTTTCATTGATTTACACCTTTTCTTCTAGCTATTTTATCTTCCTTTCCAAAATCAGACGATCAGCCAAGCTATTGTAAGATTTAAATGCACACAAAAAGGCTAGGAAACTCCTAGCCTCATTTATTATAAGCCTAAACGACTCAAGAAATATGGCATTTGCACGCGCCACCATGGCCAGTCATGCGCTACATCGCCACCCCACTCGTCGAACCAAGCAGGTACTCCCTTCATTTCTAAGGCTTCTTTCACCTTATAGAAGGATGGTAAACCATCATGCTCCCAAGGCCCATGCCCGGTACAGACAATAATATTGGATTGACGGTATTGATCAAGGAACCAAGGATCATGTTGGTTGAAGACATAATCACTTGGCGAATTAGAATAGATTGCCTCATCATCGCCATATTCCCCTACAAAGAAACGTGCATCATAGACCCCACTTAAGGCAATCACCCCGCGGAAAACATCTGGATGTTGGAGGAAGAAGTTGAGCGCATGGTAGGCCCCCATACTGCACCCCGTCGTCATCATTGGATCAAACCAGCCCGTCTTATGCTTAATAAAAGGAATCGCTTCGCTAATGACATAACGCTCATAAGCCCGATGCATTTCTGCACGATCATGTGGATATTTCCAGTCGGCCAACCAACTTTCACTGTCAACACTAGCTAAGGTGAAAAATTGGACGCGACCTGCTTCAATAGAGTCTCGACAGGCATCAATCATGCCAAAGTCGGCATATTCATTATGGGTTCCGCCAGATGACGGGAAGACCACAATCGGTAGTCCGGCATGACCATAACGATTGAGAGGCATTTCGCGATTGAGTTGACCACTCCAGTGACTTAACCATTCTACGTGCATTTATTATTGTCCTCCTTGTTTCTTGTGTACATATTGACTTACTTCTTCAACTTCTTCTTGGGTATCCGCAAGAACGACTAGAAACTCATTCCCCATAATGGCTGAAAAAGCATCTGGCAAGCGATCAACCATTTTGACACGGTCACCATATCTTGCCCGAATCTCATCAACATTGTGCGCGTATGATAACTCATCACGGCGTGAGATGCCCACCCCATAATGTCGATCATAGCTTGGTGTTTCTTCTAACCTTCTAGTTACGATATCGGCATAGATAGCGTAGAGGTCACAACCATAAGCATAGTTATAGAGATCGATTGTATAGCCTCCAGCTAAGCGGTTATTATATTCGATGGCTACATAGTCTCCCTTTTTACGACGGAAGAATTCGATATGGAAGAAGCGTTCCTTCATCCCAAAGGCCTTAACTGCTGCTTGGCCATATTCAGCCAACTTAGGCTCTACATCCTTTTGGACAATGTTGGTGTAATCGCACTGGCCCTCAATCAGTTCTAAGGTTGGCAAGGAATAAACAAAACTTGTTGAAAAGACAATCTGGCCATTTTCATCAACTAAACCGTCGAATGTACAGAGCTCCGCATCCAAGACATAAGGTTCCACAAAATAAGGTACGGATTGGTCCCACTCGGACAAGAAGGTCTCAACATCTTCTTTGGTCTCAAGTCTATAGGTTGCGGCTGTCCCTACCCCGCGGTCAGGTTTTGCTACTGCAGGTAGGCCGGTTTCCTTCAAGGCTTTATTGAGTTGACTCTCATTCTTGATTAGATAACCTGGCACCACTGGAACGCCAGCTTTCTCAAATAACTTCTTCATTTTTGACTTGTACTTAGTTTTTTCTAAATCACGAGGCTTAACCCCAGGTACGTTGAATTGCTCACGTAAGGCAGCATCTAACTCTAACCAGTACTCATTGTTAGATTCCAAGCGATCAATTGGGCCGTGTTTATAAATTAAGAAGGCTACTGCACGCTTCACTTCATCAAGGTTTTCCATATCATCAACACGGTAATATTCAGTGAGGTTTTCACGTAATTCTGGTGAGAGCCAGTCATAGGGCTCTGTGCCAATCCCCAATACATTCACACCACGCTCTTTGAGTCGAATTGCGAAATTCTGGAGGTTTTTAGGGAAATGGGGGGACATCATCAAGTAATTCATAGTTTCACCTCAACATAATCATTAAATATAAATTAGAATATCATGTATTTTAAATGAATACAAGTACTAAAGTAAGAAAAGGCCAATTTCTTACTCCAAATGTTCGTAACGCGTAACAAATGGCATAATAAAAAGGCTAGGAAATCTCTTCCTAGCCTTTCTTCCTTATTTAGTACCAAAAATACGGTCACCCGCATCCCCAAGACCTGGCAAGATATAGCCGTGCTCATTGAGGCGTTCATCTAGCGCCGCCATATAGATATCCACATCTGGATGCGCCGCCTGTAAAGCTGCTACCCCTTCTGGTGCAGCAACTAAACAAGAAAAGGTGATATTTTCTGGCTTGACGCCATACTTTTTCATCAGAAGGTCTAGCGCAGCAATAGCTGAACCACCTGTCGCTAACATTGGATCCACCACAAAAACATGACGTTCTTCGATATCTTGTGGTAATTTAGCAAAGTACTCAATTGGCTCTAGGGTTTCGTGGTCACGATAGAGACCAATATGCCCCACACGTGCAGCAGGCACTAAGTCCAAAATCCCGTCGACCATGCCCAAGCCAGCTCTTAGGATTGGGATAATCGCCATTTTCTTACCAGCAATCCGCTTCTGAGTGGTCTCAACCAATGGCGTCTCGATGACCACATCTTCTACTGGTAAATCCCGTGTAATCTCATAGGCCATCAGCATAGAAATTTCATTGGTGACTTCGCGGAAGGCCTTGGTAGAAGTGTTTTTATCACGAATAATGGTTAGTTTGTGCTGAATTAGCGGGTGATTAATTACGACGCATTTTGCCATCTTAGTCTCTCCTTTTCTGAGTCAATCAAATTAAGCTTGATAAAGTGGTAAGCCAGTAACGAGATCTTTGACTTCTTGGCGGATGGCTGCCAATTGGTCATCAGAAGCTGTTAAAGTCTTGAGAATCAGACGGGCAACAGTCTGAGCTTGCGCTTCTTTCATGCCGCGCGTCGTAATAGCAGATGTCCCAATTCGAATACCACTTGGATCAATGAAGGAACGGCTGTCGTTAGGAATCGAATTCTTGTTAACGGTAATCCCTACCTGATCCAAACGCTCTTGGGCTTCTTTCCCTGTCACGCCTAGTGGTGTCACATCAAGATTGAAGAGGTGGTTATCCGTCCCACCAGACACAACCCGTAGAGGGCTGTCTAAGAAAACCTCTACCATGGCTTGAGCATTCTTAATCACCTGCGCTGCATAAGTCTTGAAACTTGGTTGCAAGGCTTCCAAGAGTGCAACAGCCTTAGCTGCTACCACATGCTCCAACGGTCCCCCTTGGATACCTGGGAAGATGGCCATATTGAGTTGTTTAGCATACTGGGCCTTAGCTAAAATCAAGCCACCACGAGGCCCTCGCAAGGTTTTATGGGTAGTCGTTGTTACCACATCAGCATAAGGTACTGGGTTAGGATGGAGACCTGCTGCTACTAAACCAGCGATGTGCGCCATATCCACGAAGTAAATAGCGCCCACCTTCTTAGCAATTTGACCAATACGTTCAAAGTCAATGGTCCGAGAATAAGCAGATGCCCCTGCAATAATCATCTTAGGTTTTACAGCCTCAGCCTGAGCTTCTAGCGCTTGATAATCAATCAATTCAGTAACAGGGTCTACACCATAAGCATGCATCTCATAAGATTGGCCAGAGAAATTAACAGGCGAACCATGAGTTAAGTGACCACCTTGTGACAAATCCATGCCCAAGACACGGTCGCCAACATTGAGGAAAGCCCGGTAAACAGCAAGGTTGGCAGATGAACCAGAGTGAGGTTGTACGTTGGCGTATTCCGCACCAAAAAGTTCTTTCGCTCGATCAATCGCTGCTTGTTCAATGACATCAATGTATTCACAGCCACCATAATAGCGTCGGCCAGGATAGCCTTCAGCATACTTGTTGGTTAAGACACTCCCTTGTGCCTTAAGGACTGCAGGTGATACAAAGTTTTCTGAGGCAATCAATTCAATTCCTTCTAATTGTCGCCGTTCTTCACGTTCAATAGTATCAAAAACCAAGGCATCATGTAATCTCTCAGTCATAGGTAACCTCCTTCTTGGTTGACTCCCGCCAACCTATGTTCTGCTTCCTATTATAACATACTTGTGGCTGCTTTGTTCAACCGATTCATATAGGCATGATATTTTTCTGAATCTAAGGTTGCCTGTGCTAAAATCCAATCACAGCCACTCGCTTCTAGGGCCCGTAAACCGGCATATAGTTGACGCGTCGCACTGACCGCATCATGAGGCTGACCTAAGGAATAAGTTGCAACAACCGGACTCTGATGACCCAAGGCCTGAATGATTGAATCATCCGCCAATAGCCCGACTGCCCCACCCTTGGCCACTAGCTTAGCCCGAAGTCTAGCTCTATCTTCAGTAGCCTCAAACAAATAAACTTCTTGTTTAGGGCTATAATGGCGATACTTAACGCCTGGTGATTGGAGCTGAGGGGCAGCTAATTGCTCTGCTACTGAGAATTCTTGAACGTTTGGGCATACTTGAGCCAACATGGACTGAGTGATTGCACCCGGGCGGAGAATCACCAATCGGTCAGCCATAGGTCGTACTACTGTCGATTCAACTCCAATTTGGGCTTGATCCGTATCGCCAGCCACTACGCCCGCAATCAGGCTATCAAAGTCTTGCATGACATGATCGACACTTGTAGGGCTAGGTTTACCTGATAAATTGGCACTCGGACCAACTAAAGGCGTCCCTACTAAGTCAATTAGGCGTAAGGCCGACTGTTGATTTGGCATGCGGAAAGCAACTGTCTCTTGTCCATTATTGACATTGGCAGGAAAAACACCAGGCTTAACAGGCAGAATAATGGTTAAAGGGCCTGGCCAAAAGCGTTCCATTAGCTCTTTGGCTAATTCAGGAACCTCTGCCGCATAGTCCAAGACTTGTTGGGCATCCTTGACATGAACAATGAGTGGATTATCGCTAGGACGACCTTTAGCTTGAAAGACCTTAGCCACAGCCTGCTCTTTAGTTGCGATAGCACCTAACCCATAGACTGTCTCGGTGGGAAAGGCGACTAGCTCGCCTCTTCTTAAGAGAGCGGCTGCTTCATCTAATTCTCCTAAACGAAATTTCTTGGTCAACATCTTAGGAGGTCATCTCCTTTCGTTCATTAATCTCTACTTGGACATAGCGGTCTCGGCCATTCAAATCCTGATGGCAACTAACCTTGGCTTGTGGGAAGGCTTGACGAAATATATCCACGACCGCCTGCCCTTGTCGGAAACCAATCTCTAGAATCAAGCAAGCAATTGGCTTGAGATAGGGCCCAATTTGCTTAGCCAGTTGGCGATAGAAAGCCAGACCCTCATGTTCTGCAAACAAGGCCATAGACGGCTCATAGCGTTTAACCGACTCATCCATTAAATCTAATTCTGTCTCACTAATATAAGGAGGATTGGATATCACTAAATCATAGGTTCGATCTTGAGGCAAGCCTTGACAGATATCCGTTATCAGCCAGTCAACAGTGGCCTGAAGACTTTTGCCATTTTCTTTGGCAATAGCTAAGGCTTCAGACGATAAATCGCCCGCGGTCAATTGAAGTTGCGGATGACGCAAAGCCAAACTAATGGCTAGAATACCAGATCCCGTCCCTAAATCCAGAGCTTGACTAGCATTTGGATGTTTTTCTAACCAGGCAGCCGCTAAATCTAAAATGCCCGCTGTATCTTCCCGTGGAATTAAGACAGCAGGTGTCACCTTAAAACGGTGACCATCAAAGTCTTCATAACCCAAAATATACTGCAAGGGCTCGTGCGTCACAATGCGTTCTAAAACCACTTGAAAGGTCTCATAGTCCTCCCGGTTAGGGGCTTGATGAAGCTGCCTTACCAAGTCCGTTAAAGTCCAATCAAAGATACGCAACCAATAAGACTGGGCCAGACTGCCATCAAACCCTCTTTCTTCCAAAAAAACTGAAGCACTCTTGAGTACTTCAGCCAGGCTTGCATTAGATTTGAGGGCCATTGAGCTCCTCCAATTTTTGGGTTTGATCAAACAGAACTAACCCGTCGATAATTTCATCTAATTTCCCCGACATAATGGCATCGAGTTGTTGAATAGTTAAGCCAATGCGGTGGTCAGTTACCCGGTTTTGTGGGTAGTTATAGGTCCGAATCCGTTCAGAACGGTCACCTGTACCAACAGCTAATTTACGGTTGGAGTCATATTCTGCTTGAGCTTCTGATTGGAGCATGTCATAGACACGAGCGCGCAAGACTTTCATGGCCTTCTCCCGGTTCTTAAGCTGGCTCCGTTCATCTTGCATCGCAACGACCACCCCAGTTGGCAAGTGAGTCAATCGAACAGCAGAAGCAGTCTTGTTGACGTGCTGACCGCCGGCCCCACTGGCATGGTAGATATCTACCCGGATGTCGGCATCCTTAAGGTCTAAGTCGACTTCTTCTGCCTCAGGCATCACGACTACAGTGGCGGTAGAAGTATGTACACGACCTTGAGATTCAGTTTCCGGCACCCGTTGAACACGGTGAGCCCCGTTTTCGAATTTAAGCTTGCTATAAACCTTATGGCCAGTAATCATGAGGCTGACTTCCTTATAGCCTCCGATACCGGTAATATTAGCATCTAAGACTTCAACCTTCCAACCTTGACTGTCAGCGTATCGCGTATACATATTGAGTAGGTCACCGGCAAAGAGTTGCGCTTCATCCCCACCCGCTGCACCGCGGATTTCCATAATAATGTTTTTACCATCATTTGGATCTTCAGGCAACATCATGACTTTAATTTCATCTTCTAGACGAGGTTTTTCAGCCTTTAATTCTGCCAATTCCATTTTAGCCAATTCAGCCATATCAGCGTCTAAGCCTTCACCTAGCATCTCTTCAGTATCTTTAATTTCTTGTTGGACCTGCTTGTAGCGTTTGATCTTTGCTACCTTAGGGCTCAGGTCAGCTTCTTCAATAGTCAGTTCCCGCAAACGTTTGGAGTCCGAGATGACTTCTGGGTCACTGAGTAATTCGTGTAATTCCTCAAAACGAAAAATGAGGGCATCCAATTGTTCAAACATAGTGGTCTCCTTTACTTAATTAGTCCGGGGTTCTTGTAACAGCGACGGCAAACGGGGTAGTAAGACTCGTTGCCCCCGATTTGAATTTGTTCACCTTCATAAACAGGCTTGCCATCTGAAATCCGCAAATTCATTATGGCCTTGCGGTGGCAGAACCAACAGATGGTTTTAATTTCTTCAATCTTATCAGCGTAGAGCAATAGATATTTTGACCCTTCAAAAAGTTCGTTGGTGAAGTCATTTTTAAGGCCAAAGCACATGACTGGAATATCAAGTTCATCCACTACTCGCGCTAGCTGCAAAATGTGTTCTTTGCTGAGAAATTGCGATTCGTCAATTAAGATGCAGTAACGCTTAGGCGTCAAATCCTTAATGGTCTCAAATAGGTCCATGTCCTCTGTAATAGGCGTGGCTTGGCGTTGGAAACCTGCCCGACTATTGACAATTCCTACATCAACGCGCGTATCAATGGCACTGGTAAAAAGTTCAACCGGTTTATTTTGTTCTTCGTAGTTATGGGCCACCTTAATAATCTCAATCGATTTCCCACTATTCATGGCGCCATACTTAAAATAAAACTGTGCCACACTAAGCATCCTTTCTTGGGTATTTTTAAGCGCAAATTTCACTGTCCCAACTAGTAATGATAAGGGAAAAGAGCTCAATAGTCAATCAAAGAATCAGCAAAGCTAGCTAGCTCAACCCATCTGAAATTCTATCCTTCTGAAACTATAATTTTTCCATAACAAAAAGGCAGGAACTTGAGTTCCTGCCCCTTAATCCTGATTATTTAACTGGTACTTTTTGAATCCAACCTTCTGGAGCTTCAACATCTCCGTATTGGATGCCCACTAATTCATCATAAAGACGTTTAGTGATTGGCCCCACTTCTGTTTCAGAATGGAAGACATACTTCTTATCACCAACTGTGATTGAGCCAACTGGGCTGATAACGGCAGCCGTCCCACAAGCACCAGCTTCTACGTATTGATCTAATTGATCAACATACACATCGCCTTCTTCTACTTCCAAGCCCAAGCGTTCTTTGGCTAAGTATAAGAGTGAATACTTAGTAATAGATGGCAAGATAGAAGGAGATAATGGCGTAACGAATTTGTTATCCTTAGTAATCCCGAAGAAGTTAGCTGCCCCAACTTCCTCAATCTTAGTCTTGGTTGCTGGGTCCAAATAGATGGCATCAGTATATCCATCTAATTTAGCCTTCTTACCTGGATAGAGGCTGGCAGCATAGTTACCTGCTACCTTAGCAGCCCCTGTCCCTTGTGGCGCTGCACGGTCATAATCCGATACAACAAAGTTACTTGGCGTTAATCCACCCTTGAAGTAGGCACCTACAGGAGATACATAAATTCCGAAGAGATATTCATCTGCAGGTGAAACCCCAATTGATGCACCCAAGCCGATGAGGAAAGGACGGATATAAAGTGTCGCTCCTGATTCATAAGGTGGCACCCAATCCGCATTAGCTGCTACCACTTCTTTAACTGCTTCAACAAACCAATCCTCTGGGTAGGCCGGCATCAAGAGACGCTCAGCAGAACGGCGCATACGCGCCGCGTTTTGATCAACGCGGAAAAGGTTAATTTCACCAGATTTGGTGCGGTAAGCCTTCAAACCTTCAAAACATGTTTGACCATAGTGTAAAACGTTAGCCGCTTCACTCATGGTAATGGTCGCATCTTGTGTAATGCCGCCCTTTTCCCAAGCACCATTGCGGTAGTAAGCCCGATAACGTTTACCCGTATCGGTATAGCCAAAACCTAAGTTATTCCAATCCATTTGTTCTGGTGTTGTCATTGTCTATTCCTCCAATATAATAATGAGATTAGTTAGAACCTTTGAATACGAAAATTTCTTCATCATAGAGTTTCAAGACTTTGGTGAAGAGGAAGTGAACTAGGAAAGTTACCACTGCTGGCACAGCCACCCAGATGAGGAGCATGAGCAAGAAGTTATTTCCTAAACTTGGTAAGGAAGCGATTGGGCCAACCAAACCAACTAAACCGAAACCAGAGGTTTGTGGTGTCCCTGTCAAGTTAAAGACTGGAACCAAAACAGCTGTAATAGCTGAAGATAAGAGAAGCCCGGCTGACATAATTGGATGAGTCAAATAGTTAGGCATCATCATTTTCATAGCCCCCAAAGCAATCGCTGTTGGAACGCCTGGCTTATTTTTCTTATAAGTTGCCCAGACTAAGTATAGAGCCGTAGTCCCGACACCCATGGAAGCCGCACCAGCTGATAGACCAGTCAATGAAATAGCTAAACCGATTGCGACGGTTGAAATTGGGGTTAAGATCAAGATAGCAAAAGACATACAAATTAAGATACTCATTACGAATGGTTGATATTGTACGAAGGTTTCAATTACGTGACCAATCGTATCTGTCACTTGTTTAACATATGGAAGGAGCTTGTAACCAAGTAAACCGACTCCGGAACCTACCACAATTGGTAAGAGGATAATTTCTAAGGCACCAAAATGGTGGCCCACTAACTGGATGACAGCTACCGCAAGAGCTGCCGTTACCATGGCATTAATTAAGTCCCCAGTCCCGGCAAGTTGGAAGATTTGGCCTGTCTTGTCACCGATGGTTGCTTCAACCGCTTTCCAAGCACCAGACCCAATAAAGGTAGCCCCACCGACCGCAATCATCTGCATTGGCTTCATATTGAATTGATGTGCAATCAAGAACCCGGCCATAACAGGAATGAAGAACTGGAAGATGGTAATAATATTTAAGTAGTCCACTAAATATGGCTTAATGGCAGGGTAATTGCTCTGAAGGGCTGTGAGCGCCGCCTTCAAGACTGCATTAGGAATCAAAGCTACTACGATAGCAATGGCTGTCCCATTCAATACATTGTTTATAAAATTATAGGCAGACGATTTGGTCTTTTCATTCGTCATAGAGATACCTCTTTTCTTTTTAGGATGCCATAATTTTAACGTATTTCTAATCTTATTGCAAGGTAGTTTTTCATTTTTCTGAAAATAATCCTATGATGGACTAACACAGAAGTCAAAGCTAGTAAATAGTTATCACGAACTTCTCATTTAATCGCCTACATCCTGAGATTGCGTTTGTGAAATTTCTTCAGAAATCAGCCGTCACCACTTACTTAAGGCACAAGAAAAGAGACTAGGCTACTAGTCTCTTTTTAATCCTTTAGGCTTTAGACGCCTTCTTAGCTTCATGATTGGCAATAGCCAATGCCACCAAATGTTTCGCTAAACCTTCATTCCGTACTAAAAGCGGGCCGTGGAAATAGCTAGCATAAGTATTGCGATAGTGCATACCTTCAGTTTTATCTTGACCATTGTTCCCATGCCCAGTCACTACACGACCTAAAGGGGCTTGATCAGGGCCTAGCGTGGTCACTCCATTATGGTTCTCAAAACCATAATAAGTCACTTGATTGACCTCGTCGTAGATTTCAATGTCGCCAATGAAGCGGGTGCCTTCCTGACGCTCTGTCTTATGTGGAAAAATACCTAGGCATTCAATTTTCTGCCCTTCTGCTGTCATATAGTATTGACCCAAAAATTGGAAGCCACCACAAATGGCAAGCAAGACGCCATCTGATTCAATATAACGCTCTAATTCATCCTTTAGACGGCCAATATCGCGCGCAATAATCCCCTGCTCGTAATCCTGCCCACCGCCAATAAAGACGATATCGTAGTCATCCGCCTTAAAGTCATCACCTAAACTAACCAAATCGGTTTCTACTTGGTAGCCGGCTTGTTTGGCATGGTATTGCAGCATGAGGAGATTACCGTTATCTCCATAGGTATTCAAGAGATTGCCATAGAGATGGCAGATTCGTAAAGTTTTCATTCAATCTAGCCCTCCCGTTTTATTGTTTCAGGTAGCCCTTGGCTACTAGTAATTTACGCAAATCTAACATGGCGGTATAGGTAGCCAAGATATGAATATGTGGTGTCGTGCTCGCTTCAATAGCCGCAACAACCGCCTCAAGGCTATCTAGCTCATGGATGCCTTCTGAATCAAGCCCTGCTACCTCGAGGCGCTTGGTCATATCCTTAACCCGCATACCTGCTGTATAGACTTCTTGAATTGGGAAATCAACCATCTGTTCATAATGACCATCCCAAATCCAGCTGACGTCTGTCCCATCTGCATAGCGGTTATTGAGAATAGCCACTAAATTATAAGGCTCAGGATCTAATTTAATAAGCGCTAAGACCTGATCCAAGCCGACTGGATTCTTAACCAAGTTAAGCAAAACTTTCTTATCCCCTACCTGGAAGAACTCTTGACGACCGAAGACCCGCTCTGCTTGCTTAAAGCCAGCTTCAATGGCCTCAGGAGACACACCAAATTCACGAGCCACACTATAGGCTGCTAAAGCATTATAGATATTATAGAGCCCTGCTACTGGAATAGCATACTCATGCCCTTCAATGGCAAAACGAGAATGCGTCAGCGCTAATTCTTCTAGAGCTGTCACGCGATAACTTAAATCTGGTCGTTTGAAACCACAATGTGGGCAATAATATTTTCCTAAGTTGGCATAAGTATTGCTGTGATAGCAAAGGATATGCTGGCATTCTGGGCAGAGAATACCATCCGTATTATAGTGAGGCGTTACCTCATGGTCCTCTTCATGATCAAAACCGAAGTATACTCGAGGATTAGGCAAAGCCACTGAATTAAATAGAGGAGAATCCCCATTGGCAATCACCGTCGCTTCTGGCACTTGCTTAGCGGCATCCGCCATCAGTTTATAGATGGTATAGATTTCGCCGTAACGGTCCATTTGATCCCGGAAAACGTTAGTATGGACAAAAGCCTTAGGTGCTAGTGACTTAACCACGTGTTTAAGGGAGCCCTCATCGACTTCCAGAACGGCTACACCTCGTTGTCCTTTAGGCAAAGCAGGTGCAGACAGGAAGGTGGACACAATCCCTTGCTTCATATTAGAACCTGTTGGATTAGTCAGGATGTGCTCGTAAGACTGGGCCAAGGCATGGACTGTCAAAGCTGTGGTCAAGGTTTTACCATTTGTACCCGTAATAATCACCACATTATAGTTCTTCGCCAACTCGGCCAGAAGATTCGGATCAAGAGCTAGGGCCAGTTTCCCTGGCAGGCTAGAACCACCACTGGTAAAGGTCGTTAAGGCCCAGCGGGTTAAGCGACCTACTCCGGTCGCTAATTTACTTCGTAAGGTCATAAAGAGACTCCTTCAACTTCAAAATTTTGGATTCATTAAGCTAATAAATAGGCCTGCAGAGGGACCTAATAAGACAAGCGCATCATAGAATTTGAGACGCAAAACTCATTTTCTATTTTATCCCCCTAGCCAGCAAAAAGCAAGGAACGAGGTCCCTGCTTTCTTTGACTCTTTCTCTTAAAATGGCCAGTCAATCGAGCGCCACCAATCACCTACACCACGCACAGCTTCCTTGGTGGTGAAGACAATGTCGTCCCATAGGTTACCCGCATTTTGGTTAACCCATTTGGCTCCCTGATCAATGGTTTCTCCAACATTATAGTGCTGAACTGCATCAGCAATTGAGTTGGTATCAGTTGTCATCTGCGAAGCCATTTCTAGACCAAATGAAGTCTGTGGCGATGCCGACATGAGATTAGTAGTCTGAATAGAGAAGAGCTGGCGCATACCATTAGGCATTAAATCATCCAGTGATTGCTCCCCAGACTTATCTAAGCCTACCCAAGAAGCAATAACAAAATCTGGCGTATAGCCAATCATCCATTTATCACGAGTTGCCATGTTGCCGTCCGATACTTCCGTTGACCCTGTTTTACCCGCGATTTGACCAAAACTAGGTCCGGCACCATAACCAGTTCCATTACCACCAAAAGTCTCCAACATCATGCTAGTCATATCAGCCGCTACTCGTGGTGTCATCACCATATATTTAGTTGGCCGAGTATTCTGATAGATAATATGGCCACTGGCGTCTTTAATTTGACGAATTAAGTAGCTATCATTACGAATCCCTTTGTTGGCAAAGGCTGCATAGGCACTGGCCATCTGCAAAGGTGATACCCCTTGGCTGAGGGCGCCCAAGGCCAAGGTGAGTTGCTGGTCTTGAGATTGAATCTTGAGACCAAATTGATCTAATTTTTGCACTGACTTACCAATCCCCAGTTGGTCCATTAAATAGACGGCCGAAGTGTTCTTACTTTGGGCTAAGGCATAATAAAGTGGGACTTGACCAGATGGATCAGTCTGACGATCATAGTTCTCAGGTGCATAATGGTTGTTACCATAGGCTCGTACTTGGTCAGGCACTTGACTATTAATTTTATAACCTGCCTCAAGCGCTGGCTCATAGACCGCCAGTGGCTTGATCGTAGAACCTGGCGAGCGTCTCATGTCAGTTGCCCGGTTAAAACCACGGTGAACGTAATCACCTCGCCCACCGTAGATGGCCATGACACCACCTGTTGAAGGCTCTACCACAACTGAGGCACTCTGTACTAATGGGGTGCCCGTATTATCATCTGGGAAAATCCCCTGCACTTGATAGGCAGAATCCAACGCATTTTGATATTCGGGATTCAGATAGGTATAAATCTTGTAGCCCTTAGCTAACAAGTCCGCTTCAGGAATCCCTGTTTCAGCTACCGCCTCATCCAACACCGCATCAAAATAGGCCGGATATTGATCCTGCTCCTTAGCCACATAGGCATCATGGAGTTCAATGCCTGAAGATTTAATTGACTGCGCCGTTTGACTATCAATCACTGACTCCTGCTCAAAGAGACCAACTACTACGTTACGACGTTCAATTGCTGCCTCATAGTCATCGATAGGGTTAAAGAGCGAAGGCCCTTTGAGAATACCTGTTAAAACCGCTGCCTCATTCCAAGACAAGCTAGCTGCCGAGTGACCAAAATACCGTTGCGAGGCATCTTCGACACCCCAGACCCCATTACCAAAGTAGGCATGGTTGAGATACATCTCTAGAATCTGGTCTTTACTGAATTGCTTCTCGACTTCCAAGGCTAGGAAGAATTCCTTAAGCTTACGTTGCAAGGTTTGGTCTAGGGTCAAGAAGGCATTTTTAACCAATTGTTGGGTCAAGGTCGAGCCGCCCCCGCCAGAGGTATTACGATTGATTACAAATCGCACTAGAGCGCGCCCTATCCCTTGGGCATCAAATCCGTTATGCTGATAAAATCGCTTGTCTTCCGTTGCCACCACCGCTTCACGGATAGTGGTAGACATCTGGTCTAAATTTATATAAGTTCCCTTCTGGGCACTCAGTGTCCCAGCTTCTTGGTCATTCTTATCATAGATGGTCGTAACCGTCTTGAGTGCATCTTGTAGCATGGCGACATTGGTCGTCTTAGCGATAAAAACCAGGTAGGTCGACATGACTAACATGATTGACATGCCGATAAGGATTAACCATTTCCAGCCACGGTAATACCGCCAGATGCCTTTGAAGCCTTGCCAAAGCCGGCTTCTAAAACTTGCTTGACTGGCCATTATGATCACCTCATTACTTCATTCATGTCCCTTATTATACTGGAAAATTACGAATTTCTTATGAATTTTGACTGCTAAGCGTGAAAATTTAAGTATTTCTTAGAAAACGGCTAATTAGAAAAACTTCCCATTATATCATATATGATATAATGGGAAGTTTATTTTTACCTCAAGACCTAAAAAAACAGCACCTGAAACCAGGTGCTGAATGTCTAATTCTTAATCTACTAATGCCTTGACGTGGTAGAGTCGGCTTGCATAGTCACCCACCAATTGTGGAAAGACATAGAAGCCTACTTGCATCAGTTCTGCCCCAGTGGCAACAAATTCCTGCTCCTCTGACTTCACTTGATAGCGCCTTTCTGGGCACAAGTCCTGTAACTTAAGCACCTGCAAAGGCATGGAAGCTTGAGTTAGAGTCTGAGCCAACAAGACCATTGCCTGATCTTGCTCTGGGCTAACCACCATCCAGGCTGTCAGCTTATCCTGGAAAGGACTTAGCAGGCGACTAAAGCGACCAAACTGGAAGAGAGCACGATGTCGCTTGTAGAAGTTCACTTGTTGTCGAATGCTTTCAAGTTCTTCTTTTGGTAGTTTGGTTAAATCGAGCTCATAGCCAAAGTCACCAAAGTAGGCGACCTGAGCTCGAGTCGCGAGAGGCGTCACACGGTGTGTTTGATGGTTAGGCACTGCGGATACATGAGCTCCCATGGTGTGCTGTGGCACCATCATGGAAGTCCCATACTGAATCTTCAGGCGCTCTACAGCATCCGTGTTATCCGACGTCCAGGTTTGTGGCATATAGGCGAGAATGCCTAAGTCAAAACGACCTCCCCCACCTGAACAACTTTCGAATAGAATGTGAGGATAGGCCTTAGTCAACCGTTCCATGAGATCATAGACCCCCAAAGTATAACGATGAGCTACCTGTCCCTGAGCTTGGCCAGGTAAATGTAGAGCATAGACTTCAGTAAGATGACGGTTCATATCCCACTTGATATAGTCAATCGGTACTTGATTCAGGATTTTGCTAATCTGTTGGAAGAGGTTATCTCGGACATCTGGATTGGCCATATTCAAGACTAACTGCTGACGACCAGGTGTCAAACTTCGACCGGGTGTCTGGATGGCCCACTCAGGATGCTCTCGAAAGAGATTACTATTTTCTGAAATCATCTCAGGTTCAAACCAGAGTCCAAACTTCATCCCTTTTCCATGGACATAATCCGATAAACCCACCAAGCCCTGTGGCAATTTACTTTCCTGTTCAAACCAATCACCCAGCGAACTATTATCATGATTACGTTGGCCGAACCAACCATCATCTAGGACGAAGAGTTCAATCCCAAGATCAGCTGCTTGGTCAATCAAGGCGTGCAATCTAGGTTGATCAAAGTCAAAATAGGTTGCCTCCCAGTTATTTATGAGAATCGGTCTTTCCACACCACGGAAGCGGCTCGGAATCAAATGCTGACTGACAAAATCATGATAAGCTTGGGATAAGCCATTCAAACCACGATTACTATAAGCCAAGACAACCTGTGGAGTTTGGAAGCTTTCCCCAGGAGCCAACTCCCAATCCAATCCTAGCGATTGTATGCCTGCCTGAAGCCGAATTTGATTATAGGAGTCCATCTGAACAGACATCTCGAAGCTGCCACTGTAAATGAGTTGGGCACCCAAAGCCTGACCTAAATGTTCAGTCGTCTCAGGCGCTACGATAGCCATATAAGGACTCTGGTGGTGGCTGCTCGTTCCTCGTTTACTATCTAGAACTTTGATGCCGTGATGGATCGATTCACGCTCCACGAATCGCTCCCGAGCCCAGGTACCGTTTAAGTGGATAAGTTCTGCTTGCCGTGGCGACAAATCCAATTGAAAACTGGAAATTTTCTCAATCCGACTTGTCTCACTCCCCTTATTGTGAAGAGCAACTGATCTCACCACTACTGCTTGGTCCTCAAAAATCGTATAGGATAGGACGAGTTCTAGCGATTTAAGTGCATCTTTAAGATAGAGTTTGAGGGTGACGGCCTCTTGACCTCCATCTACTTTCGCATGAGGGAGACCTTCCAAGGTTGGACTGCCCGCCACAATTTCATGACGGTCATACCGAAAATCACTGACCGTGGAGCCATCAGCATGACGTAAGACTTGGGCCGGGTGCCGGAAATCCCCACGATTATATTGACTATATTCATAAAGCAAATTCCCAACCGAGAAATCACGTACATCTGCTCCAAACTCGACCGACTCCACTTCAAAATCACGATGAATCCGTGGATAAGCCGCTATGCCACTGTAATGTTCCAAGCGCTGGCCAAAATAGAGATGAGTGACATAACCAAAACGTTCCAACTGAATCAGATAGGACAGCTTCTTATTGCGTAAGTGGAAGACTTGTTGACTACTATCGAAAATAACTTCCATTGTTTATGTGCTCCTTTCAAAAAATGAGTTTCTAGGGTTGCCTAATCCAAGAATAATTGATAAGTAAGTCCTTGTCATAATGAACTTTGTTTAAGCTAACTATAACATGTCATTCCAAGCCATCGAATAGTTAAATGTCACTTCCTTTATTCGTTTTTAAGTTATAAGATGATTTTCAGATATATAATAGCGCTTTAGCGAATATAAAGTTTGACTAATCATTAAAGCGTTTACTATAATTGAGAAAAGGAGGATCCCTATGAGCCAAGCAGAATTCTATGTCTTCCACAACAAAACGTCTATTGAACTTTATCCTATTCAATTTGGTCGCGAGGCTTGCGCCCCCTTGCATCGCATGGGACCCACGCAAACCCATAACTATCTCTTCCATTACATTCTATCTGGCCAAGGGCGCTTTTCACTGGTAGGCCAGAAGGCACAAACACTCTCTGCTGGGCAAGGTTTCTTGATGACACCCGACTGCATTTGTGCTTATGAAGCGGATGAATCCGACCCTTGGACCTATTGTTGGATTGAGTTTAATGGGCTAAAAGCAAAGCACTTCTTACAAGAAGCGGGCTTTAATACTTCTAATTATCTCTTTAAACCTAAGCAGCAGTCTGTGCAAGATAACATCATGGCACCCCTCATGCAACTGATTAATAACCCAAAGCAACATGAGTCTTTCTTAATCGGCCAACTCTACCTAGTCATGGATGCCCTGATTCGTTACTCTAATCATACGCAATTGCTACCTCAAAATGATGTTCACAACTTTTATATTCGCGAGGCCATTCATTTTATTCAAGATCATTTTGCTGAGTCCATTTCAATCGATGACATCGCTCAGCATTGCAATCTGAATCGTAATTACTTTAGCAAATTATTCAAACAGGAAATGGGCTTAACCCCCTCTCAATTTATTCTTAACTACCGCATGAATATTGCCTGCCAGCTCCTAACTAATCGTGAATTATCCATCCAATCTATTGCCCAACAAGTCGGTTATGCCAATCAATTCAACTTCTCGGCCGCCTTTAAACGAGTCAAAGACTTGGCTCCCTACGATTGGCGCAAGCTCTATGCCTAAAGAAAAAAGCCCGGTTTCCCGGGCTTTTGTTTTACTTATATTTTTCTTCAAGCTGGGCCATCCACCAACCCATCCCTGTCCCCAAAAGTAGGGTGAGGAAACAGAGTAGGTATTGGAGCAAGCCAAAGCCAGTGTACTCTCTTGGAATAATCTCAATCGTTGAAGCAAGGACAATCCCAAAAATAAAATGGAAGAAGACACTGTAATGACTGCGGAAAATACGTTCAATCAACTTAGACAGCAAGATAATGGTCGCTAAGCCACCTAAGCCAATCGGAATCAGAACCCCTAAATCCAGTTGCTTAAATCCTGTCGCCATTTTCTCATAGAGTCCCATATAAAGGATAAAGTTAGATGGGCTAAGGCCAGGTACTAGGATTCCTAGGGCAATGAGCGCCCCGGAGATAAACCAAGAAATGAAGTTAGCCTCGACTTGGCCATTAAAGAGATGGCTACCAAACTGTAAAAGTACAATCCCAAAGATAAAGGAGCCAGCTAAGACCCATAAGTCCTTATGGCTGCGCCCTTCTTTACCAGCTTCCCGCCATAAAGCAGGCGCGGATCCTAGGATACAGCCGACAAAGAACCAAGAAACGATGGTAGCATAGTTAGCTAATAGGTAGCTGACCCCAAAAGAAAAGAGGACGATACCGAAAAGCGCCCCAAGTCCTACCGGAATAAAATAAAGAACATTTTCCTTAAAGTTCTTAGTTAAGTTGGCCAAGAAACCAATAATGCGTTCATAGATTCCAAAGATAGCAGCAAGCGCCCCGCCACTAACCCCTGGCACAATAAAGCCAGAGCCAATCAGTATCCCTACCAAAAATCGATAGAGAAAAGGTTGTTGTTTTTCTTCTTGATGTTCCATCAAATGGAAACCCTCCTTATGCAATCTTTCATTCTAAGCAAATGCCTAAAACCCCTGTTCTCTAGTCTAGCGTGAATTAGCTCAGAATGCAAGGCTGGGGCTAAGTTTGGCGGATGTTTTCTTAATGCTAGAAACGACTTCATGACACTTATAAACAAAAATAGGCAGCCATCAGGCTACCCATTTCTTATTTTTTCAAGATGTCCGTCAACTCAATCTGACGTTGACAATGTGCCAAGCTATCTCCTGTGACAATGACTTGCCCTTCTAAATCCAGTGGATTACGTCCCATTGGATTGAAGAGAGCAAAGCCCCAGTCAGTTCGCAACATATATTGAGTCATCACCTGCTCAGCGTTTAAGGCCTCTAGCGGCAGGGCGATTGCCGCGCCTGCTAATGGCACTAAACTAGGCAGAGGCAAACCAACCACTGATCTGACCATCGCTTCATAACATGATAAGGACATGGCACCCAGAGTAAACATGGCTGCATCCTTAGCCCCTATCTCAACACTATTAATATAAACTACTCCAGCAGACGTCACCAGAAAATCAATGGTCATACAACCTACCAAGGCCAGGGTTTCCACTAAATAGCGTCCCAAGCGGCGGATTTCACGCTCTACTTCTTCATGGAGTTTGACTGGGTAGCGGACCTGAGTGCCGCTCACCGCACTAGATTGAACTTGTTCGAATGGCGGATAGACTAGGAGTTCTCCGCGCTCGTTCCGAACGACTGATAAGGAGACCACTTTTTCGCTAGGAATCCAGGCCTCAAGAATACAGGTGCCCAGTGCAATTTTGGCTTGGGCAGCTTCATAGTCAGCCTCGCTATAGAGAATGAGGTGATTGCTCACAGCTTCAATGTGACGTTGCGTATATTTGAGATAGCAAGGAAAGCCAATGAACTCAACTGCTTCCTTGACATCCTCAAGAGATGTCACCATAGCAAAAGGTGCAACTAAGCAACGTTTCTCATCTAGATAGGCTTTTTCGATAAGTCGGTCAGTAGCAATAGCCCGTAGATCTTCTGATAAACTGACATCTGTAATGTCAGCTAAAACCTTAAATGCCAAATTAGATAAGAGCCCAGGTTCTACAATAACAGTATCAATACGCCCAGCAAAGAAGCGTAAGGTTGCTTCATCATATGCTTCAGCCACTGTCTGCCAAGTGGCAAATTGCCGCACTAAATTTTCAGGATTCAAGACCAAACTAGCTACACGGTAACCTAATTTACCAGCTGCTTGGGCTAGGAGCGCAGCATGGACGCTGGACCCGATGATCCCTACAGTTGCGCCTGGGTAATGTTTCTCTGGCATATCGCTGCCTCCTTCATTTTTCTACCTTACTAGTGTAACACATTTTGTCACTTAAACCCACGAAAAATTATCAACTCATTGATCATATTGGGTTAGCTGCCATTCCTCAATGACCGCAATTAACTTCTCCGCATAGTCTGGATCTGTTGCATAACCAGAAGACTGTAAACCCCTTGCCTGAGACTGGTAGTCCTTAGCCTCTAATACCGCTTGATATTGCTTGGCATTCCAAGTTGTTCCGTAAAAGATTAGTTCCGCGTGCTTAATTAGAGAGTCTTCCCAAGATTTGTAGACTTTGAATCGATCAACGATGGTTACCCACTCATTATTAACAAATTCCTTAGTCTCTAAATCCACTCCATCAGGATCTCCGGCTTCAGCCTTGACACCGAATAGATTATAGTAATTAGCTGCTAGTTGACTCTGTCCAAAATCTGACTCAACCATGGCTTGCGCCAAGGAAACACTCGCTAAAACGCCATACTGCTTCTGCAAACGTTGAGCAGTAGGAACTAATTTCTGTACAAAAGATTCCCGATTAAGATGTTGTACTTGGTTATTATTCTCCGGCTGACCACCCCGATTTTGAATCACTTGGTAGGTCAAAAATAAAATCAACACAAGTCCAATAGCTAGTAGGGTCCCCTTGCCCAATTTCTGGTAAAGGGCTAGACGAAACTTCCGCCAGCGAGTTTTGAGTTTTTTCAAGTTCCAGCCACTACTTGCTTTTTTCTTCTTTGCATAGTAGCTTTTACCTTTTTTGGCCATGGGTCACCTCCTTACTCTATTTCTTCTCTTGCTAGGTCTTAGAGTTGTCCATTTAGCTGATCATCAAACCACTCTAAGAGTTTAATCTCATCACCTTCTATTTGTTGGCGAATAATGCCTGGCAATCGCAATTCTAAGACATCACTATAGCCCCAGATATGATAATCCGCAATCACTTGTAAAATCATCATATTGGATTTGCGACTAGATGATTCCTCATTAGGTTCACTATGGTGCCATTCCATACGGGCCATTCCTTGATGAATCCAACGGCGGGCAATCTGATACTTGAGGTACTGATATTCTTTGACAGGATTGGCCATGACATCACTCAGACGTTCAGCGTTACGAACGACTTTTTGCACGAGCATCCATTCGTAATCAGTGAAGAGAGTTGATAAGATTTTAACATTCTCATATTTGAGACCTTGCTCCCCTTTTTTGAAGCGATCCCAACTCTGGGCACTGATGCCGAGTTTATCTGTATAAAAGGCCTTCTCCGTTACATATTTTTCTTTGACGGCATTGAGCACAATACTGATAAGGGCTTGGTTCATTTTTATCACCTCGTTAATGGATTACTTGCCTTCCATTATACACCTTTTAGGTGAACTATCAAATGGTTTGTCCCTAAGTTCTTTTTTTGGTACACTTAAGCCTAAGAACGTCTACAAAGGAATATAAGCTATATGAAACTAAATTTCGACCCTAAAGCCTTTAAAGTTGGAATGAGAACCTTTAAGACCATCATTGCGGTCGGCTTAACTATTACCCTCTTCGAACTTTTACACCGCCAACCCGCCGTTTTGGCAGCTATCGCAGCCGTTTTTACCCTAAGAACTGAACATGAGACCTCCGTTAAGTTTGGCCGTATCCGCCTTTTTGGTAATACCCTCGGAGTTATTATTGCTATCTTATTGACACAAATTGCCCTTTGGATGAATCTCCCCTTACCTATCTACCGGGTTTTAGGTGCCAGTCTTGGAATTCTCTTAATCATTGTCTTCTGTAATGCCTTCAACCATCCAGCTAGCGTCATTAATTCGAGTGCAACATTTTTTGTCGTTTTCCTTAATACACCCAAAGAACACCTTTTAGATTATGGTGCCAATCGAATCTTAGATGCTATCATTGGTTCTGCCATTGCCATTCTAGTTAATCGCCTGTTACCAAATCCTCAAGCTAAGAAACAGGCTCAGTAGTTTACCGAATCCATCCACCAAAAAGAGCTGAGACAGAATTATTCGTCTCAGCTCTTTTTTTGTATTAATAGTAAAGCCAGGTTCCACGAGTAGTGTCCCAATACCAACGCCCTTGTCGTGGCGTAGAATCGAGAACGCCGTCACCATCATCATCAAAGTAATCGAAGACTGGAGCTGGTTCCACATTAGGATTGTTAAGCTCAGCCTGAGTAGGTAATTCAGGCCCTGAAGAGCTGCTAGTTGATGAAGAATCGCTGCTAGATGAGCTAGATTCATTAGCACTAGCTTGTCCTAAATCAAATTCAGCTAAGGTTTTTACGATTGTCGCAACATTAGCGTTACCAGCTTCACCTTGTCCAGGAGCACCCAGAACTACGACAATCACTGACTTACCATTCATCTCTAAGATAGCGGCATAGTGATGCATAGACCCTGCTTGGTCAGGTGTTGTCATCTCATAACGTCGAGTGACAGTCGTCAAGTCCGCTGGGAACTTAGTAGACACTGGCGTTTTAAGAACTGCTTCCTTAATTGCCGCGCTGACCTTCTCGTTCACCAACTTATCTTGAGCTAACTGATTAAGCAAGTTAGTCAGATCATAGGCACTTGTTGCCACGCCTGTGATATCACCAGAGTCGTTCACACCCAAGTTAGCACTCATCTTAGTAGAATAGTAGCCTTGACTGTTAAGCCAAATGTTTAACTCATTGGCGCCCCCTACTTGTTGAATTAAGTAATTTAAAGCAGTGGCATCTTGAGAAACGACTACTGCATCAATCAACTCTTGGATACTAATCTTAGAGCCGATTGCATGAGTTGACATCGCCGTCTCCCCTGTCCCAATACGCAAGGATTCCTGAATTTCAACTTCGGTTGTCAATTCGAATTTCTTCTCATCAATCAATTGATAAGTCCGAGCTAAAACAAACCAAGCAAAAAGGTTAGAGGCTTCTGTAGACTTGGTACTTGATAAGTATGGAGCCTTGCTACCTACTTCTTGTAAAGCAAGGATTTGCTTACTGTCCGATTTGAAAGCTGTATCCAAGGCTTTAACTTGGTCTTGGCTTAAGCCTAAATCAGGTGTCTGATAGTCAACTTGATCATTATAGCTTAAGCTATCAGCCTTAATGGCAACATTGACTTTAGTACCTGTCGATTTAGTAATTTGATAGCTTGGATCAACGTAACGTAAGACAAGATTATTAGATTCCTTAACCAAGGAATATTCTGTCAATTCAGTCCCATCAACAGAGAACTTGAAAGTATCACGCGTTAAGTTCTCTAACGGGCGTTCGAAGATCAGGGTTAAGGTTACGAATGGATAGTTGGAAACATCCACTTTTTTATCTTTGGCTTGGAGGCCTGCAGCAGTACTTGCTTCTTCCTTGCTAGATTCTTGTGCCACTTGACTAGAGGTCGAGGAGGCAGGTGTTTCCGTATTTTGATTACCCCACTTAATCCCGACTGCATTCAAAGCTTGTGGTAAGTATTTAGGCAATTCAGGTCCATACAAGAAAGCTAAGAACAAGAGAATAAGCACCGCTACCATTTGTAAGATGCTGAAAATCACTCGCATAAAGCCACGTCGACGTTTTGGTTTGAATTCAGGTACTAATTCCTCGTCTTCATCCTCAGTTTGGAAATCTAAAGACTGACTGACCGCTTCTTGATCAAAATTCTTCAGTTCTTGGGTATTACGCCAAGCTTCATATTCCATGGTCTCATGCAAATCATCATGAGGCATGACTGCATTTGGATCAAAGGCGTCTTCAGCCTGTTGATGTGGTTCCCTTACCACTTTTTTCTCCGTGAAGGAGTAGCCACAACGGGCACAGTGCGTCTTACTTCTGACTGGCTTGCCACAGTTTGGACATTGCATATCTTAAATCCCTCCTCTAATTAGGTTGCTACCTATTCCCTACAATTCTATCATAGAAAAGCTAAAAATTAAAGCGCCTTATCACAATAATTAGCCCTTGGTCCCCTTGGCCAGGACTAATACTTTTAAGTAATCACTGCGCTCATCTTCTGACCGCGGAAAATCCTCTCCCAAGCCAAAATGAGCCAGTAGTTCAGCATCTGGACAAGCCGCCAAGCAATCTGCTTTAAAGTCCTCTAAAGAATAGGCTGAGTGATTGGCAGATAAGACTAATTGACCACCCGGGGCCACCAAACACCAAAGATCTGCCGCAAGCCGGCCATAATTTTTGAGTGCAGAAAAAGTATATTTCTTCGTCCGAGCAAAGCTAGGTGGGTCGCACACAACTTGGTCAAAGGTCAGTCCTTTACGCTTAGCATAGCGGATATAGTCGAAGACATCCATGACACGAATTTCATGCGCTTGACTAGGCGCCTCTATCCCATTCAACGCGAAGTTTTCCTGGGTCTTAGCTAGGCTTCGATTAGCCACATCTACGCTAACGGTCTGGCTTGCGCCCCCCATTGCAGCCGCTACTGAGAAGCCCCCTGTATAACTGAAAAGGTTTAGAATTTTCTTGCCAGCAGCTCCCTGCATGACATAGTCTCGCACCTGCCGTTGATCCAAGAAGAGTCCGGTCATCCATTCCTGTCCGAGATGGATAGCATAGTGAATGCCATTTTCACGAATAATGACTGGGGTAGGTGCAAGCTGCCCTTCAAGATGGTTAATAGCTTGTTCAGCCACTTGCTGGTCAAAGCGCTGGGTTTCATAGATTCCCAAGATATTGGGAACATAAGCTTTAAGAGCTGATACTAGCTTATCACGGTAATGATAAATTCCTTGAGAATACCAGTTAAGCTGGATAAATCCTGCATACCAATCCACTGTCACCCCGCCCAATCCATCTCCTTCTCCATTAACTAAGCGAAAGGCAGTTAAGTCTGAACGATTGAAATAGGCCTGGCGCTGAGACAAAGCAACTTGAACCCGTTTCTCCACCCAGTTATCGTCTAGTTGACTGTCTCGAGTTAGCAGCCACCCCAGTCCCTTCTGCTGGCGTCCGACTAGCATGAGTCCCAGCCACTCACCTGCTACTGACTTTAAGCCTACTATGCTTCCTTCGGATAGCCGCTCAGCTACTTCTGGCTCTATGACATCAGCAAGGCGAATCAGCACCTTGCCTTTTTTCAGCCCTTGACTGACTTTCTTCTTCAAGATTAGCATATCCATCTCTAACATTCTCCTTTGATTTCAGCCCAGAATTGTGCCAGGTACTGACGCATAAAGGCTGTTCGCTCTTGAGCTAGAGCACGGCCTGAGGCAGTATTCATCAAGTCTGCTAGCTTTAATAATTTCTCATCAAAATGGGCCAGACTGCTCTGATTCTGACGATAATCCTCCGGACTTAAACGAGACAAATCACGAGCTGGCAGGTCATTATAGAGATCATGTCCTCGTGAACCTCCATAATAAAAGGTACGAGCTATGCCAATTGCCCCTAAGGCATCCAATCGGTCTGCATCCTGTACAATTTGCCCTTCAAGTGATAGAGATTGTCTTTCTTGTAGGTTTTTGCTAAAAGACTGACGATCCATAATCTCTAAAATTGCGTCTCGCTCTGGTAAAGTTGCTCCTGCTTGTATTAGAAGCTCTGCTACTTCTCTGCGCGCTTGAGCTGGATTCGACGTCACCTTATCATCAATGATATCATGCAACCAAGCTGAAGCTAGCACAATGGAAGTTTTTATAGGCTGTGATTCAGCTGCCATCAAACGTTGAGCATTAGCAACCACTCGCTCAAGGTGCTGGATATTATGTCCTGTTTTATCTTGCGCCAAATGTTGACGCGCAAAAGTCTCAATGATTTTTAAATCCATTCCCCGTCACACTCCTTTCTTGTATTCTAGCATAAGAGCCCTACACAAGGCTAGCCAGCGTTCTATCGTTTAATTCTTTATGTAGAAAAAATCCCTCAGTCCTTCTTTAGAAGGCTGAGGGATTTTGACTAGGCTTTAGTCTTCATCTGTCGCTTGGCGCTTGCGCGTCGCAACTAGGCCGACACTTGCTAAGATCGTCAAGGCCACACCTGAGAAGAAGCTATAGTCTGGGGCTTCACCAGTTGCTGGTAAGAGCCCTTGTGTTTGCACTTCTGGCTCACTTGGAGCGACTGGCACTGGCACAACGGTTGGCACATATTGTGCCGTCACCTTGCGCCCATTGCGGTCAACCCGAACCACGGTCACACCACTTGCGCGGCCCACAAAGCCTGCTTCTGGTGTGAAGGTCACAGAACCGTCTGGGTTAAGAACATAAGTCCCTTCTCCTGGTACGGTTAATTCAGTTTGACCATTTTCGAAGGTAGCTGGGATGGTTAGATCCACATCGCCTTCAAAGACTGGCGTCCCGGTTTGTTTTTCACCTGGGTAGCCGGTTGAAGTCGTATCTTGTGTCTTCACTTGTCCGTAAACGGTTGGAATGTACTGAATCTTCAGTTCTTTCCCGTTGACATCACGACGGATGACCGTAATTGGACTTGCTTCACCAATAAAGTCTGGTTCTGGCGTGAAGGTCACTTCCCCTGTCTCAGGGTTGACGGTGTAAGTCCCTTGACCTGGAACGGTCACGCTAGTGACCCCACCTTCAAGGTAAGCTGGAACTTTGGTATCCACTTGGCCCTTGAAGTCTGGCAACTTGCTTTGGCTTTGACCCTTCATGCCCTCGCTTGTCACGCTGGCGTTAACCACTGGTGAATAAGTCGCTTCAGCAGTTGTTCCGTTAACGTCAGTGGCTTGAACACGAGCTGGCACTGGTTGACCGACATAACCTGGATTTGGTGTGAAGGTCACGGTTCCGTCTTGGGCTAGGCTGTAGGTCCCTACTTGGTTACCTGCTTGGTCCAAGGCTGGAATAGTCGTGTCAGCCACGGCTTGGCCATTGACCACAAACTTGAGGCTGCCTGGAACTAAGTCAACGGATTGTTCTGTGCCGTCAACATTAGCAGAACCTGGCACAAACTTAACTTGACCCGTTTGGGCTTGGTTAACCACGCCTGAAGAGTAGTCGTCGTTAGCAGCTGGCTTAACTGGGACAACCGTTGCTTGGTAAGTAGCCGTCACTGGGGTGCCGTTCTTATCGACGCGTTTAACCGTCAATGGTGAACCTTGGCCCGTGAAGGTCTTCTCTGGCACAAACTCGATGGAGCCATCTGCTTGGATGGTGTAGACCCCTTCGCCGATGACGGTCTTAGTGGTGGTCCCGTCTTCGAAGGTCATTGGCACGGTGTCATCCATTGGCACGACAGAATCACCTGGCGTGAAGACTGGCTTACCTGATTGTTTGTAACCTTGCGCCCCAGTTGAAGTAGCTGGCGTGCTGGTTGGCGTTACCTTAGTCACAGTTGGCGTGTAAGTCGCGGTCACTGGCGTACCGTTCTTATCGACACGTTTCACTGTGACTGGGTCTGGACTGCCCACGAATTGTTTGTCTGGCGTGAAGGTGATGGACCCATCTGGGTTGATAGAGTAGTCACCTACACCTGGAACAGACTTAGTCGTAGAACCATCTTCGAAGGTCATTGGCACGGTGTCATCCATTGGCACCTCAGGGTTACCTGGCGTGAAGACTGGGC